>JGI12291J13898_1000066_pt1 | contig 94380 bp, 66 predicted proteins | sample TtaePargueraPR_4_FD_13898 | JGI IMG/M metagenome (IMG submission 13898) | reverse complement strand
TTTGACCTAATTTATAATGAGTTAAACCCTTAATAAAGCAATTGACACCAACTGTCAAAAAGAACTTATTTGGCTACTGGTGACTTTGCGGATATACATATTAATGAATTCAAACAGTTGCGTCAAAGCAGTTGATTGATCTTTTTTTCTGTTCTATAATATTATACCCTAAAGGGTATATTTCAATAATTATTAATCATTTTATACCTGAAAAGGTATATTTATGATGGGTTTATTGTATGTTTATACCCAAAGAGGTATAGCGGTATGAATAAATTAAGTGAATTCGTCAAGAAAAGAAGGAAGTCGCTTGGCTTAACTCAATAAGACCTTTCTTTCAAAGCCGGAGTAGGGCTAAGATTTGTCAGGGATTTGGAACAAGGAAAAGAAAGTTTAAGAATGGATAAGGTTAATCAGGTCCTAGCATTATTTGGCCATGAATTGGGCCCGATAAAATCTGAAAGAAATGAAGAAGGCTGAAGTATATATGTATGTTAAGTTATCCGGCATCTTAACGGAAGACTAGGACGGATTTCATTTTAAATATGATAATTCTTATCTGCACTCTAATTATGCTGAACCCATAAGTTTCACATTGCCTCTTTCAGAGGAAGTATATACAAGTAAGGTAATGTTCCCATTTTTTGATGGATTGATACCGGAAGGTTGGTTACTCGATATAGCTCAAAAAAATTGAAGGTTAGACCCAAGAGACCGAATGGAGGTTTTATTAAAGACCTGTCGAGATTGTATAGGTGCAGTATCTATTTAAGAAATTATGATGATCCGCAATCAAACTAGTGAGTGAGGTAGTATTTCAATAAAGTGATGCTTTAGGTTCTCAATAAATAGAATTCAGTTGGTTCCGAAGTATCATCAGCCGAAACCCTTCTCCTTTTGACTAACATTCCGGATTCGATTGGGGGTGAGTTTTAATTCTGAATATCCACCTTCACTTCAAGAGTAAATTTTACTTCTGTTGGCTAAACAAGGGTAAAAAATGATTAAATTTACCCTCGTTACTTATATGAGTGTAAATTTTACTCCTATTATCGACCATGTTCGACAAAACATTCCCCTACAACGATCTCCCATCATTGCCTCCAAAAGTAGAACTGGAAACAAAACCGATTCTACTAAAAACCATATCAGCAAGTAGGGCTTTAGCTCAATTGAACGGAGCTATTCGAAACCTACCTAATCCGACACTTTTTTTAGACACTATCCATCTTCAGGAAGCCAAGGCAAGTTCTGCCATTGAAAATATTATAACCACCAACGATGACTTGTATCAAGCTTTGATTGCAGATAAAAAATTTGAAAGCTTGGCAACAAAAGAGGTTCTCAGATATAAGGAAGCGCTATGGATTGGTTTGGAGCGAATGAAAACAACACCTTTCATCACGACCAATCTTTGTATCGAACTGGTCCAGACAATTAAAGGAAATACTGCTGGAATACGTACAAATCTTGGGACAACTTTGTCAAATACTGCTGGAGAAGTGATCTATACTCCCCCAAGTGGTGAGGAGGTAATTCGGGAAAAGCTTGCCAACTGGGAGAAATTCATCAATGAAGACGATTCATTTGACCCCCTGATCAAAATGGGATTGATGCATTACCAATTTGAGGCAATTCACCCATTTGCCGATGGTAACGGACGAACCGGAAGAATTCTCCTGTTACTTTTCCTCAAACAGACTGGGCTACTTGAAATACCCGCAATCTACCTCAGTGAATACATCATACAGCACAAAAATGATTACTATCACTACCTCAGAGAAGTCACCGAGCAGGGGAGTTGGGAGAGGTTCATTTTATACATGCTGGAAATGGTTGAAAAAACTGCCAATCATGGGCTAAAGAGATTGGATATGGTCACTAATTTGATGGAACAAACCGCTGAGCAAATTCGAATTTCATTGCCTAAGGTTTATTCCAAGGACCTAGTGGAAATTATTTTCCGTCTTCCCTATACCAAGCGACAGTCCTTAATGGATGCTGGACTTGGTACTCCTAAGACGGTTGGTAACTACCTCAATGCCTTGGAGGATGCTGGCTTTTTGACATCTAAAAAAGTTGGAAAAGAAAAGCTTTTTTTGAACCCAAGTCTGATGAAGGTTCTCGAAAATAGCTCCCTCGATTAATCAAGTGAATAGTAATCACTAAAAATCAACAGCAAGTAGCCCAGGTTCGAATCTCCTCAATTACCGTTGATCACAAATTTTGCTAAGAAAGTGGGTGTGAGAAATCGAGACCTGTCTACTTTAGTTGTATTGATTATACTGATAATCAGATGAACAATAGTGATAATTTGAATCTCTTTTCTTCTGTTTTTTGGTATTTCAAACAAATTCAAAGCCTAACAAAATTAATTTGTTGGGCTTCTCCTTTTTACTGGATTTATCTAAAACCTAGTCCTAAGTAATTGAATTGTAGCTTACTACAAGGTTTGATTAATTAGTGGTAAATTGGATGAAATGAATCAAATTTCTAGGATTCAAAATCACTTCCCCGCTATCAGAATGAAAGGAGGAATAGATTTTTTTGAAGGATCTTACTTTTAGGACTTGGCTTAGAAATGATATCGTCTTTGCCGCTTTCCCTGTAAGCCAAAGTTTTTTTTGAAGTCTTATTTTAAAATTATGACGAATACTGAAAATGGATCATCCTATTGATTTTATAGGATCGACCTAGTTTTATTTTCTGCAAAAGTGTATTCTAATTTACACAACCAAGGTGAAACAGAGGCAAAATTTGCAATCCATTCGATGAAAGCCTTGTTGCATTGTCACTTCATTTACGTTTTTGTTCTTGAGTCATTTATTTTATTACTTGGAAAAGGCGAATCATTGGTTTTTTTGGACTTAATACTAAATTTTGATATAGTTAGTTGATTTTAGTTTTCGTACTAGCGTAAAATTCCAATTTTCAGTTAAAATTCAAATAATCAAATCTGACCTGTACTTTCTCTTACAATCTTATTTGGAGTTTCCTCAATTTACTTCTCTTATAAAGAACATCACTTGAAACTGTTTACAAAAGAAACCAGGAGGATTTTATTAAAGATTACTTTACTTATGGTGATGGTATGTACTTCCTCCATCTCTTATTCCCAAACCTATTTCTCCACCATAGAAGTTCGCTACAATCTTCCAAAAAAGTGGCAGATTCGATTTCGGCCTACTGTATTTACATTTCCAAATGAAGGCTTTAGGACTGAATTGATGATTGGAAAAACCTTAAATGCCAATTGGAAAATCTTCTCCTACAGTCAATTTGATTTTTACCGAAAAAAACATCAAAGTGGAATTCGACTTGATTTTACTAAAACTTTTTTGAACAATAAATTATTTTCACAAGGCCAAATAAGGACCTTTATAGGGCTTTCTAAGAACACCAAATTTGAGGGTATTTTTATAGGGGATTTACACTATCGGCTTTTTCCTAAAATTGCTATTGGAGCCCGAAATTTCACACTTGAATCACCCGATGAGGAAAATTTCTTTAAAATCCGTAGGTCTTTTTTGGGGCCTGCTCTATGGTTTTACTCAAATCCGAAAAGTTTTTTTCTCGCTTACTATGGTCCTAATCTGATGGAGAAACAAAGTTTTTTATTCACTTTGGTTTGGTTTATCACTATCTGATTTTTTAGTTCATGGTTGTTGTTTACTACCTGTATTCAAGGACTCGGTATTTATCTGGTAGTCTAAGGAAGGAGACTAGACTGGATTCACCCAAATGGAAAAGTTAGAGATTAAGCGGAAGGATGCAGATGTCATTGAACAGAAAATGACTAGAAAAATCACGGTAATCGCTTCCTCATTTTTAAAGTCAATCACTTTCGACAAAGACAAAGCCTTCTTCAATCATCATCGGGTTAGGTTTTAATTTAACTCCCAACCATTTTACAAGACCTTATACATCTTAGATAAAGGAATTGTTGAAAAATGAATTTAAGAAACAAGGGATCAAATAAATATTCATGCTTATAATATGGTTTAATTTATATTTTTTGGAATAAAAATTATTCAAAATATATCTTGTTTAATTTTCATATATTTTGGTATAATATGATTAAGTTTTTTTTAAGGCATCCATTTATTAATGTTTGAGAGTTTTTTAAAGGATATGTTCCGAAAATTATGGTTTGACATTTTTTTCATAAGAGGTGTATGATTTCAGGTGTAGACGCAGTATATTACAAGTAAATGATGTTTTTAAGATTATTCTTTACCCAATTTCTTGTGAGGATTTGAAGCCACAGCTTTGTGTTTTAATATTAAATGACCTAATGATTTAAATAATGCCAAATCACGCAGAAAAGCAACAAGATACTATAGACCAAGTAGCTAGGTCTCAGGTTTCCAAACTTAAAGGTGATTCAGGTAATACTTTTCAGCTTAAGAGCATGCGTCCTGAGGCAGTCGGTCAGAATAAGCTTCAAGATCTAGTGAACAATAGTGCTTCGGTCTTACAGTTAAAGTCAGTAGCTCAATTAATTAATAATGATCCAAACACCTCATCTGTATCCCATGCACCCTCAGAAACAGAGCCTCGTCAAAATAGGGGGGATGGCCTTCCTGATACTTTAAAATCAGGGATAGAAGACCTTTCTGGATACTCCATGGATAATGTGAAAGTTCATCGTAATTCAGAAAAACCTGCTCAAATGCAAGCTTTAGCCTATGCACAAGGCTCTGAAATCCATTTGGGACCGGGTCAAGAAAAGCATTTGCCTCATGAAGCATGGCACGTGGTCCAGCAAATGCAAGGTAGGGTAAAGCCTACGATTCAAATGAAGGAAAGTCCTGATGCTGCTACTCCCGATACAGAATTGGCTATTAATGATGATGTAGGTCTTGAACGGGAGGCGGATATCATGGGAGAAAAAGCCCTTCAACTACCTATACAGCAAAAATCCAACAATCCAAGTTTAAACCCTCGCTCTTCAGGTTCAATCTTTCAATTTCAAAAGGAACAAAAAGTTGGTGGGGAAGATAATTTTGAATCAGTAAAAAAAATTGACCAAGAAAATGCTGCAGCGGAAGCGACCTTGGAGCCTCAATCTTTAGAAAATAAGAAAAAATTGAAGGCATTGAAAGAGAGTGGTGAAGATATGGGGGAAGAGTCACAAATCAATCTTCTGGGAGAGTTGACTACCAAGGCAAAGATCAATCGCTTTATTGGCAAAGAAAGTACCTACTCCAAGTTGCTTAGAAAGGTGGATGATTTCAATAAATCTCAAGATGTCGTTGAAAAACAAACCCTTTTAAAAGAACTTAAACCGCTTGCCAGATCTTGGTTGGCAAATCCTGAACATGCGGAAGTTGGAGATCAAAATGAACAATTGAAGCGTGCATCTCTCCAGAGTTTTTTGGATCAAACTACTAGTAATTACCCTGCCATAATGGTAAAATATAAGGGGCTTCAAACAAAGATGCAGGTCTTTTTGGCTAATCCTATTGCGAGTAGGGAATATTTTAAAAATGCGGTTGAAGAGTATAAATCTCTTAAGGACCTTGTTCAAAACTTTAAAACAACCTATCCTCCTTCAGTAAATTTACTCTACCTGTCTGAGATGGAGGCAATAAATGTTGCTGAGCAAGAACTAATCAAATCTGGCACAAAAAAAGGGACTGACTTTGATACAGGCTTTGGGTTTTCAGTAACTAATCCGGAGGCCGCCTTCGATCTTGTTTCGGGAGCATACCATTTTTCCGGACAGCTTGAACTCTCTTTCTCTGGAGTTTTAGCCTTTAAAGGAAACGTTAATGTGTACTTTAATAGTGACTTAAGCTTAAGGGATATTGAGGTAAGTGGGGAGTCCTGCCAATTTGCTCTTCAAGGCATTGAGATTGAATTTTTAAATTTCAGCTATGACTTTAAAGCTAAGCAATTTATCACACCAGAAGCCAATGGAAGTTTTGAGGTTTTTGGTACAAAAGTAAACTTAAAGGCAGAAGGTGCTTCAATCACCGATGGAGTCGCTGATTTTGAAAAACTTATTGGATCAGTTAGTTCAACATTTGATACTGGTCTAGGGCTGAAGATAAATAATCCCTCCATTTCTTATATAAAGGGAGAATCCATTGAGTTATCTGGAGAATTGGATCTGGAGATTTCAGGTCTTTCCAATGCTTCTGGTGAGATCATGCTAAGACTGGACAATCAAAATATAATTCAGGAAATTGAAGTGACAAATGGAGCAGCTGAATTAAGCTATGAAGGAATCACCTTTAGTTTGTCAGGTATATCTTATAATTATGCTGAGGATGAGTTTGAAATAGAAAGGGCGTCTGGAGAGGCAACTGTTTTTGAGCAACAAGTGAGACTTGTCGCCACTAGTACTTCAATTAAGAAAAAAGTTTTCGATTTTGAGAAAATCGAAGGAGAACTGCCTGAGGTAGATTTTGGATTTTTTAGTCTCAAGAAAACGATTCTTGCTTATTCAAAGGAAGAGGCGGCTTTTAAAGCAAGTACCAGCTATGAGTTCAATGTCAAAGAAGCTCCAATTGGGTTTGAAAATTTTACTTCCCAAGGAGACGTGGAGATCTATTGGAGTCCAAATGGTGAAAAGTATTATTCTATAGACAATGGTAAACTAGTATTTAAAGTATTTGAACAGAATGCTGAAGTTGAAAAGTTTAGCTACAATTCCAAGGAGTCATCCCTTCTCGCAAAGGATTTTAAACTGGATGTCAAAGCAGGCCCAATAAGCAAAAAATTTAATGGAGCTGAAATTTCTATTTCCAAAGAAGGTTTTGATTTTCAATCACTTACTACGAGTTCTTCCGGTCAGACTTACGATGTAAAGTTGTTTTCCTTGACTCCCAAGGAGTATTCTATTATAAAAGAGAATGGAGAATTGGGTGTAAGGGCTAAAGGGGCATTGAACTTTTCATTACCTGATTACTTGGGAATCAAATCTGCCGGTGAAGTTGAAGGCAGCCTAGGGATTGGATTTCAGGACCCTACACCAACTTATGAAATTACTTCTGGAAGGGCTGATCTTACCATGCCTAACCCATTGAATAAAATAGGTGAGATTCTTGGCGATAACTGGTCAAGTTCCAAGTTTGAAATGAGCACTGGTATACCTGTTTTTCCTGGTATTTCCGCAATCTTTGGAATTTATATTCAATATGGGGCAAAGTTTGCCAATGAGTTGGCTGCCATCATCGAGTTAAACCCTGAAACCAATTCACTAACCCTGGAGGCAGGAACAAATTTCAATGCCAATGTGGAAGGCGGAGTTTTTGGAGGAATTCAGGGAGGAAGCCAACTTCTAGTCGCACTGGCTTTACTCCTACGTGCTGCAGGAATTTTTGACTTGAATACAGAAGTTGGATATTCCAAAGAGTTTCCATTTGAGGAAAAACCGGCCGAAAAGAAGATAAAAGAAGACTCAGGCTTTTCCTATGATCTCCAAGGAGAAATCAAGGCAGAAGCTTCACTTGATGTAGTCGCCACTGCCCTCTATTTCTTTCAAAAGCGTTTTAGTTTACTTTTGGGTGAAAAATCACTTGGTGCTTTTCATTATAAAAATGGGACTGCTTCAGATCCTGACATGAGAGGTCAAGCTTTGGCTAGCAGAGAAGATCTGGATACAGCTATTGATCCGAAATTGACAGAAGAGGCAAGTGGACTCACCATCGACCAGCTCCTTGATTTGGATTATACTCACCGTTTCAAAGCCAAGGAAAAGAAAGAGGCAATTAATGTGATCAAGGCTGCAGAAGCGGGGCGGGTTGAAGCTAATAAATTAGAAAACACAGGGACTGATGATTCTCCCAAGTTTGATAATACAGCCTTGGCCAATTTGCAGTTTTACAATGAATTCATTGATAAACGGTGCAATTGGGCTGAAATATACCGAGTATTGGATGTAATGGGAGAAACACTCATCTCCAAAACAGAACTCGGTATTAAGACGGAGACTGAACGACATGCCTACCTAAATGATCATATTTTAGGAAATATTGAAATTCTTAGTGAAAGTTCTAATATCGCTCAGGTTTTTGTGGACCATTATCATGAAAAAGTAATGGAATTTGTGGAAGCATATCCGGGGTCTACAATCGCCCAATATCATGCCCTGCTTCAAAAAAAGGGTCAATTACTCGATGCAGTTGAAAATATGAAAAAGGGGTATTTGCATAGCAGTTTCTGGGGAGATGAAGCCAAACAATTGAAGAATATCAAAACAAGTGCTTGGTGGGGCAAGAGTAATTATGAAAACTTTGCAGCTGCCTATGGTACTTTCAGGAGGACCATGATGGCTCATAAAGATATATTAGCTCAGGTAAAAGAAATGGGTAAACAAACAGCCTTCCAACTGGTCCAAGATCACCAGCGAAAAATGGAAAAGAGGGGTGAGCCATAATTCATGTACCCAATTAAATGGTTTAATGCATTTGGGTAAACTAAAGCGATTTTTATCCGATCAGAAAAGGCTTTGAAGAATGGCTGAATAGAATCTTGCGAATGATTTGAAGATGCCTCCTCGATTAACAAAAATATGTTCCATGTCCTTGGTGTGGTAAGGGGAATTAAACTGAAATAATCCAACTATCTTATTTATCAAACATATTACTCGGAAATTTCAAATAAGGCAATAATACCTTCCATTGAGTGAGAAATGAGTATTAGCGTACTTTTAGCAGTTTGAGAAGTTTATCGAAACGCCGCAATATTGCATTATGAAAACGCTGAGAAACCCTATGAAATAATAATCTGAAATCGATCAAATAGGCATTAGGCATGACTTTAGGTCGGTATTAATGAATTAGTTTGAACCGCCTTGGCCATAATGCTATCACTTTACCCGCCGCGAAAGCCCGAGGCACTGTGGTTACATTTAGTCGTTCTAATAGTCGAGAAAGTGTTTTTTCGTCAAATTTTCCGGACTTTAGTCTTCCATGTAATACCCTAACTTTGCCATTCAATTTACCATAGTTGGCAAATCGACAATTGTCTTCGTCCGTTAAAATGGAAAACCTGAGATGGGAGTGGTACAATATAATTCTGAAGGGGCTTTGGTCATTAAAAAAATTTGGGTCCTTCTTTGAGAATTCATCGTATAGCTTGAGTGTTTTGTCAAATACATCATCCATTTCATTGGATCGACGATAAAAAAGAACACCTAAATTTGGTTCTTTGAAGGAGTCGGGAACGTCAGTTCCGGAAGGAAATCGATCCTTATAACCGCGATCGCCGGCAAAGGCAAGATCAAATCGGTCTAATAGTTTCCAGCAGTCATCCATTGCACTGCCAATAAAAGTATCTGTGTCTAAAAATAACGTTTCATTATAGGGAGAAGCTCGCATTGCAACTAGCTTATCGCGGTGTGCCCGTCTACCAGATGCTTGAATAGCCACAACTTGATCAAAACAACCGGTAAGAGCTGCGTCTTCAGGTAAATTGGTAAAAATAGTACAAGGAAGATTTAAATGTCGACGCATTGAATTTGAAGAAACGACTGTCTCAGCAACAAAACGCTCTCCAATGGCTAGATATACCACCCCGCGGGAAGGTTTAAATGTCCTTACTGACTCATTTGATCTTATATTCTCTGATATGGATAAACCCAATTCCAATCAATTTAAGGTTACTTTTTACGAATCAATTTTAAATTGGTATCTCCCCAATGAAAAACTGTATTCCCAATTTGGCGGTTTTCTTCAATTTACTTATCTGCTAAAATGTATTTCATTTCACGATAGTTTGGCGATTGTTTTTTGTTGAGAAAAAAGGTTTATAACAAATCTGGATTACTATGTACGCAAATTAGAATCTGAATCGTAAGCAGTAAATCCCTGAATAATGAAGATCAATACTGATTTAATTCATCGATTAGCATATTTATTGGTTTGTCTTGTAACCAGATTTTATAAATCACTTCTATTTGGGATAGGAGGAGTGATACTCTTTCAAGGAATTCTTCCTTTGATAGGGGAATGTGGGCAGAGACAGGTAGATAATACTGATATTCCAGCGTGTTTTCCAGGTTTAATGAAATTTTGGCCATTGGGATTTTTTGATTCAATTCATTGATGAGTCGCAATGAATCCGAAATACTCCGGTTTACTTGATCCCATTGAACAAAAAATTGGAGTAGAGATAGACTTTGGTAGTTTTCTTCTCCCAAAGGAACGAAGAGTATATTGAGATTTCCTTCATATACTAAGTTTACTTGAAGTAAATCTAAGCTCTCACTATTTTGTGCTGGTAAAATTTCGGCATCTATACCAGAATCTACTAGGTACCCCTTATATAGATTTAAAAGGGCTAACTCTTTTGAACTAGTGAAATCATTTTCCATTACCCACGTCCTTTTTTCATTGATTCAACAATTAACTTAATTTGACGGAAAACAGAGGTGTCATTACTGTAATTTGTCTGATATACTGTATCAGGAGAAGCACCAGAAGCTTTAATCATAGATTCGACAGGTATTATTTGATCTATTTGCCTTGTTTCTAGAGACATTTCATCTTTACCTTCAAGTCCTGATTGTTCTAAAATCATATAAATTGTTCTGGCATGTTGCACATATTCTTTGTGTTTTGAAGAGCTGGATCTATTTCTATCAGCTCCCATCCAACCCCTATTCCTACCGACTTGCTGAATAAATTTCCCTCCTGCCAAAGCACCATTGATCGCGGAAGAACTTCCCTGAAGCGTCGCAGCAGTTATCCCTCCATCAGCGGGAAAGAAAGCAGCAATATTTCCGGCAATACTTAGTAATGCAGTGAAAACTTTATTTCCTCCATGGATTTTTCTTTTTTGATTTATTTCCTGAAGCTTGCTGCCTAATTCATATGATCTCAAGGCAGGGTAGAAGTCAGAGAATTGAATGTTGGAAGCAAGATTATGATCTGATTTGAATTTATCAAAATTCGACTCTATGTCCGATTCCCCGGCGATTTTAATTAGTTCGCCCATTAGTCCGGGTTTAATACGAAGGTATCCTTTTTTATGAAAAACCTTTCCTCTAGTCTCTATTTCAAAGATCTTTGATGCCTTCTTTTCAGGTTCACCTCCAAAAATACCCGTTAATTGATCTTTGTATTTTAAGGAAATTCCGGTCATTTCTGATTCAGCATTTTTTGCTTTTAAGATATTATGAAGGTTTATCATTACATCTGCAGCCGATATGGCAATTCCAAGGCCAGGAATAGCTTTATCAAAACCGGGGACTATTTTTCCGTCTACAAATTTTTTTATGACGTTAGCAGTTTTTAATCCAAGTCTTACACTGTTCATTATTTCTCGGCCTCGCTGTGGATTCTTCATTGGGTCAGAACCTTTGAAACTTTGGACGAGAGATTTAATTGATCCAATTATGCCAAAAAGGTCTTGAATAATTGATCCAATACCCGAGGATATTTCTTCTGCTGAAATTGATGGGTTATCTTGTGTTAATTCTTTTATTTTTTTGGATGATTTGCTACCGGCTAAAGTTAAACTTCCGGCGAGCCCAGTAGCTACTATTCCCCCACCAAGATAATCGGTTTGATCAGTAACTGAATTCCAAATTTTAGAGTTATTTAGAACCTTTTTGGCATTTTTTGCCATTGAAATTAAACCCTTATACTTTGAAAGCTTTGCTAAATGAACAGGATCTATGGTTTCTTCAGGTTCGGTTGATTCTAAAGGGGCTTCACTTTCTGGATTAGGTTCCTTCTTTTGGATAATTCCCTTTTCCCTTTTACTTAAGTTAATTTGCTGAATAACTTTAGAAGAGTCTTTTCCAAGGCTTTGAGCCTTGTTTCCCATCCGATCTGCTTCTTTTTCTAGGGTATTACTATCATTAATAGGGATACCGTTAATGGAATTCGTAGGTTTTACATTTTTCGTTTTTTGCTGTACTACATGCCAAGCTTCATGCGGTAAATGCTTTTCCTGGTTGGGCCCCAAATGGATATCACTTCCTTGTGCATAGGCCAATGCACCGACTTGAGAAGGTTTTGCTGAATCATAATTTACCGTGACATCAGACATGCTTAATCCGGATAATTGTTCAATTCCTGATCTCAGCTGATCTGGTAAGGGACTACTGGGAGGATTTGATTCGGCTTTTTGGGATTTTTTTTGAACCAATTGATTTAAAGCCATTAATTGTCTGACTTGAGAACTTTTTTCAGTAATTTCCTGAATGTTCCTCAGGTTTGAATTCTCCTTTTTCTGGGCTGAAGCTATTTTTTGTCTTCTAAAAGAAGAATGATCAGCTGATTTTTGTGAATTTTTAAAGTTCATTTTCACTGGCTCGTTAAATAGGTTAACCCGGAAGTGTTTTTTCTATTTTGGTCAAAATGGTAATGAATAAAGAAAATCCTTCATCAATTTGGCGTTTTTCTTGAGGACTTTCTAGTGCTAAATAAAGGATACATTGATAAATTCGAAGAAATTTTTTATTGGAACAAACTTCATTTTATGCATTAGTTGCCTATCTCATCCCTTTTATTCAATTTGTTTGGTAATGTAAGCCTCAGAGTTGATTTTAATAGAGAATTAAGTTTTTGTGAAATCATTGACTATCAACCAATTTAAGAAGTCTTTAGCTCGTTAAAGCGTCCTTAAATGAGAATTGATCCAATCAGTTTCCCCAATGGCGATGTTTTCATTCCTGAGATAACATGAAATAATGTAAATAAAACAAATAGGTATTTAATTGAATATTTATGTAAATAAAAAGTGTATTTTAAATTAGAGAGCTTTGGTGAACCATTTCTCAAACGAAGCTTCCTTTTCAATTTGAATTTCCCTCAGTTGAGGGAAGGGAATTAGAAAAAACATGTTAACTAAGGTGTTTTTGATCAGTGTATATTAATTAATGGAATTACCGTTCATTGACAAAAACATTCACTTTTTTTTTGTTAGTGCTATTCAGTTCTGAATTCTTTGTTAATTGATCAGAGAAAGTAAATGCAAGGTAATATGTCGGGGAAAATTTAATTACGATATGAGAAAAAGGTAATTCATTTAATGTTATTATGCCAGCAAGCATACAGGCTTTGATCGGCGCATTAAGCATGAATTAGACATTTTTCAAGTTTTTAAATTATCGCAATACATGACAAAACAATGAAAGTAGTTTTGATGGAAATCTTAATGTTTATGTTTCTTTTGATAATTGGTGTTTTAAGCCTGCCAATTTTCTTTTTTTTCTTGTGGATTGCCGATAGTTCTTCAAGCTACAGTTCGCTAATAACCATACGTTGGTCCATTGCTGGGGTTATCGTGAATGTTTTCAGTATTTACTTCGGTAGGGTAATTTTCTTTGTCTTGAAAAACTTAAACCCCTGAGCAAAGTATGATTCATAATGTGGTGTCTTCGATAATTTTGTCTTTGAATGAGTTCATCAAGAATGAGTTAAATCTCCAGGAAGATGTAGTTTTATTGACTAATTTGGTAGATATCAAAGGAAACGTGAATCCTCAAATTGAAAATAAGCTGTGTGTGTATCTGCAGCACCTTGAAGAGGAAAGAGTTATAAAAAACGGGTCATATCAAACAAATGGGGGAATTAATCCACCCATGCATTTCAGTTTGTATCTCATGTTTATCGCGAATTTCCCTGATCCAAACTACTTGGAGTCTCTACGCTATATTTCCTTGGTACTGGAATTTTTTCAAGGCAACAAGGTATTTGACAAAAGCAATTTACCTCTACTTTCTGCCAACGTTGATCGAGTTGGAATGGAGTATGTGAATTTGGATTCAAAGGAGCTGAACAATATTTGGAGCCTTTTGGGACTAAAATATATGCCATCTGCCCTCTATAAGCTTAAGTTAATAAGTTTCACAAATTCTTTGATCAGGGAAGAGATTTCATCAATTCTTGGAAAAACCTTTTCAGGATCGAGGATAAAGCCAGAAGAGCTATTGCAGGAGGCAGAAAAGGCATTGGGATCAAAAAAAATGATACAGAAACAATCATAGGCTAAGAATAAAAATGGGAGAGATTCGATCCACATATCGGTATTTAAATAGCTATCTAGAAGTCTTTTCATGTTTTTTTGTCCATGGCTTTTACAGAAATGGGATTTGCAGTGAATTAAGTGTTCAACCTACTGCTTCGTGCAAAACAATGCTTAGAAATCATGGATTGGTATTTAAACCAAAAAATGGGGGGTTTTCTCTTGCGGCCAATTCTTCCAAGGATTACAGCAATCGGGTTTTTAGAAACCCTTTCCATTTAAATTTTGAATTCAAATTCACAAACCCTTATTTTTTATCATTTACGGCTCTAAACTCGGACCCGGAGGTGCGGTATTTTCTAAAGGATGATTTCACAGATGTTTCACTTTTCGATGGAAGTTCCGAAACAGATATTGCTACTTTGGATAGGCCTGACGTTTCAGGAATAATTAATATCATTCATGATGAATCAAAGCCAATTATTCCAATAGATGGTTTTGAACCCGAAGTCTATACTCCCAGAAAAAAGGTTTACCATATGAAGCCAAGAAATATTAATCCTGTCTACATATGCTATACTGATGAATCATCTTTCGAATATTTTCGAGGCTTGACAATTGAGATTTTTGGAGAATTTAAAGACATAGTATCATTTGCTCCTCCGGTGGAAGTTGAAACATATAATGGTTATAAGGCTTATCAATTTGTTTCAAAAACAGCTATTCCGATGAAAGATTCTTGGAAAGGGTATTTCCGATTAAATAGGGATAGTCAACTGGGTTCTTATGGGAAAATTCTTCCCAACCCAATTCCAAAGACTATTAAATATAATTTAACTAACAATTCATATATATCAGAAAATTATGTCAAACTCTAATTCAAAATTATGGCAACTGTATTAGCAACGCCGGGCGTTTACATTGAAGAAAAAAGCGCCTTTGCTTCCTCTGTGGTTCCTGTAGCTACAGCGATACCTGTGTTTTTGGGATATACTCAAAAGGCAGTAAGGGGATCTAAATCCTTAAAAAATATCCCTACAAAAATCTCATCGTTTGCAGAATTTGAACAATTCTTCGGTGGAGCGCCCAAGGTACAGTTTACAATCAGTGAGGATGCTGCCAGTGTTACGGGCTATGCCCTTTCCGTAGATGAGGCAAGCAGATATCTTCTTCACAGCGCTGTTAAGTTTTTTTACTCCAATGGGGGTGGAGATTGTTACATTCAGTCTATTGGTGATTATTCATCAGGAGTAAATGCCAAAGACTTTAATGATGAGGCGACGGAATCAGGAATTCCTCAATTATTGAAGTACACAGAACCAACCTTATTGGTGATCCCTGAGGCAATTCTTCTTTCAGAGGAAGAGTGTTTCTCTCTTCAGCAGGCGATGTTGCTGCATTGTGGTTTTGCTACTAAAAGCAGATTTGCCATCCTTGATGTATATAACGGAGATAAGGAACGTACCTATGATGAATCTGATATAATCAATAAATTCAGAGAGGGTGTTGGGACTAATTTTCTTCAATGGGGAGCAGCTTATTATCCATTCGTCCAGACTACCATTGTTTCGGCAAGTGATGTGAATTTCACCAACATTACCAACAAGACTGACTTGATCGAAATCCTCTCTAAAGATGTGAATGAGGCTTTAGAAAATGGGACTATCAACGAGGCTCGTGCAAATGCAATCAAGGATGAATTAGCAAAAATTGAAACTGCTTCAACTACCGAAGAAATTTCTTCCTTGCAGTCTACACTTAAGGTGGTGAGTCCAAAACTTGGTGCCATTTTAGGAGAGGTTTCGGAAACATTGAATTTACTTCCTCCTAGTTCTGGAATGGCAGGAATTTATGCGATGGTTGATAGTTCGATCAACGTCGCCAAAGCACCTGCAAACCTCTCTATGGGCTCCGTTATAAAACCATGTGTTCAGATTACAAATAAGACACAGGAAGAACTGAATTTACCCCTAAACGGAAAAGCAATTAACGCTATCCGTAGTTTTCCCGGGAAGGGTTCTTTAGTTTGGGGAGCAAGAACATTGGATGGCAACAGTCAGGATTGGCGATATGTTTCGGTTCGTAGAACGATGACATTTCTTGAGCAAAGTATCAAAGCAGCGGCAGAAGGCTATGTTTTTGAGCCTAATACCACAACTACTTGGTCAACTTTAAAGGCAACCGTTACTAATTTTCTAATCAACCAATGGCAATCAGGAATTTTGGCGGGCCAAAGTCCTGAGGATGCTTTCTCAGTTTCCATTGGACTTGGGGCAACTATGACTCCAAATGACATTCTTGACGGTATATTAAAAATGACTGTGAAGGTAGCAATTGTCAGACCGGCCGAATTCATTGTCATTACATTCCAACAGCAACAACAGAAATCTTAATTATTAATTTAAATTTAACCAAATAAAGATATGGCAGCACCAACCGCAGGAACAGGTGGAGAACAGGATCAGTTTTGGCCTCTTCCAAAGTTTTATTTCTCAGTTGATATTGGTGATCAGACAGATTTACCCTTTCAGGAAGTATCAGGCCTTGATATCGATACGGAGGTAATTGAATATCGACATGGTAATAGCCCTGTTCATTCTACCATCAAAATGCCGGGCTTAATGAAATATGGTGATATTACACTCAAAAAGGGAGTGTTTACCACTGATAATAATTTCTTTGATTGGATTTCAAAGATCAGCTTGAATACCTATGAGCGTTTGACCGTGGTCATCAGACTCCTTGACGAGGCTGGTGATCCAAAGATGACCTGGACTTTGACGAATGCATTTCCAAAGCAGGTTACTCCTACGGATATGAACTCCCAGAGTAGTGAAGCGGCTATTGAAACTATCGTGTTTGCTCACGAGGGTTTGAGAATAGAGGCAGCTTAAGGCTACTGATAATTAAATATCTGCCTTCCTACCAATAATTACATTGGAAAAAGGGAGGTGGATATTTTTAGTTAAGAGAATATCTGCATATTTCCATGAGTCCTAAACCCAAGTTTATCGATCCTCCCGTATCCTACAACTTTTTAGTTGCATTTGGTTCGGTTAAATCCACTCCATTGGAGGATACTTATTTCAGTGAAATATCCGGAATTTCCTCAGAATTGGAAGTGGAGGAAATCCGAGAAGGGGGGATGAATGATTGGGTTTATCATTTACCCAAAGGGTCTAAAGGAAGCAAAATAACCTTGAAGCGAGGATTAGCTTCTATGGACTCCGAATTGATTAAGTGGTGTTTTAATTCAATCCATTTTGAAAAATCCAGGGTATCTACAAAGCAAATGATCATTTCGCTTTTGGATAAAAATCCGGATCAACCTAGAATGACTTGGTCCTTTTACAATGTTATTCCTATAAAATGGTCTATTTCAGAATTCAATGCAAAAGAGTCGAATGTGGCAATAGAATCAATTGAAATGGTTTTTTCGAAAATGGAAATTTTAAGATAAATCAGAAATGCCTATACAAATCAAAGAATTAGTTATTAAAGCGATTTGTGGAGAAAATAACAACGCTGATCCAGGTCAGTCTCCATCTTCTACCAAAGGAGAAAGTCCCTTTCAAAAACTAAGTTATACGCAAAAAAAACAGATTATTGATGAATGTACCGCTGAAGTAGTCGAACGGTTGAAACGAATGAATGAATTCTAATGGCAAATGGAGCTTCCAAACTTAGATTAAAAGCCTATGAAAAGTTCGCTAATGGAACTGTAAATTCTCCCCTTACAGGTGGGGTTTATTCCCTTCAGCTTAATCCTGAGCAGATTGATATTGGTTTTGATATAAAAAATAATTCGGAAGAAAATGAAGAGCCTGCTTCTGCGGCGGGAGTGCCAATAGATGATAAAATTAAAATATATAGTCGTCAGAAAATTAATCTTGAATTCACTATCGATAATACAGGGGCTGTACCTGTACTCCCTTCTGGATTGAGTTCAAAAGAGGCTGGAACATCAATCAAAGACTCAATTGATCTTCTAAAAAAAGTCACAATAAAGCCGACAAGAGCGTCGCATAAGCCTCCTTTTGTGGAATTGGAGTGGGGTAAGATCCATCTCATCGGCTCTGTGAATCAATTCAGTGTAAAATATACGCTTTTTAATTCAGCTGGTGACCCCCTTAGGGCTGCGGTTAGTTTAAGTATTGTTGAAAAAGTAGACGAGAAAGTAATCAGCCGGGAGTTCCAAAGTCCTGATATAACAAGAATAGTAACTGTAAAGGAAGGAGACTCTTTGATTGGCTTATGCGAAGAATTTTATGATGACCCAAAATATTATATCGCGGTAGCCCAATACAATCATTTACCTAATTTTCGGACTTTAAAGATTGGTTCCAGATTGGAGTTTCCCCCATTAAAGAAATAGTATGCCATCCAAGTCTCCTAATGATTCTTTACAGCTGGGAATATCTTTTGAAATAAAGATAGGTGGTAAGGTTGTGCCCAAGGAGTTGGTTATTATGAAGATTATTGTGAAATCAGAAGTGAATAAGATTTCCAAAGCTTCTATATCATTTTTGGGAGGTAATTCGTACGAAAATACTTTTCCGGAAAGTGAAATGTCTTTATTTGAGCCGGGTAAAGAAATAGTCATTTCTCTGGGTTATGCTGAAAAAACCAAACAAGTTTTCTCAGGAGTTATTTACAAGCATCGATTAGCTATTAACGAAGGATATCTAAGCTATGCTTCTCGTAGTTTGCTTGTTATAGAAGCAGCTGATAAGGCTGTAAAAATGACAGTCGAAAAAAAATCTGACCTATATGTTGACAAGAAAGACAGCGAGGTTATTAATTCAATAATATCTTCAGCAGGTTTAACAAAAAAAGTCTCAGCTACCAGCTTAAAACATGATTTTATATCTCGGCATAATTGTAGCGATTGGGAATTTATTTTAAACAGGGCGGCAGTAAATGGAATGCTGGTATTCAATTCTTCTAATGGGATTGTTGTGGAGGTCCCGAAGGTTTCCGGTTCTGAAGAATTGACACTAATCTATGGGAAAGATGTAAATAGTTTTAACGCCGATTTAGATTCATTGGGTCAGGTCCAGCAACTGCAGACATCGGTATATGATCCCTTTGAAGAAAAAGAAATCTTGGAAAATGGGGTTGAACCCTCACAATTGGATAAACCTGGTTCTTTAAATGGGAAGAAATTAGGAAAGGTATTTGCTCCAAATAAGCTAAACTGGAAGCTTCAAGCACCTGTTCAGACAAAAGAATTAAAAAGTTTGGCTGATGCTGCTTTGATCAGGTCGAGAATGAATAGGTTAGTGGGAGAGGTGAGCTTTAAGGGAATGACTGAGGTGAAACTCGGAAGCTTAATTAAGTTGCAGGGCTTTGGAAAACTGTTCGATGGGCTTGTTTATATTACCGGTTTTGAGCACCGGATGGAGAATGGAGAATTTATTACCAAAGCTTCCTTTGGACTAAGGGAAGATTGGTTAAAGTCATCTCAAGGTATTGATTTTCAGTTAATACCTCCCGTTTCGGGACTCCACGTGGGGATAGTTAAAAAAATTGATGCAGATCCGGCTAAAAAGAATCGAATCCAAGTGATGATTCCTGCTTTGAAAAATTCCGGGAATGGGATTTGGGCAAGTTTAAGTCATTTTTATGCTTCAAATGACGCGGGTAGTTTTTTTATTCCGGAGTTAAATGCAGAGGTGATTGTTGGGTTTATAGGGAATGACCCCAGGTTTCCGGTCGTGTTGGGATCGCTCTACAGTAAAAATAACAAACCAAAGGAGAGTTTTACCCAAAAAAACTTCTTAAAAACTATTGTGACTAAAGGGGGAATTAGACTTGAATTTGATGATAAGGATAAAGCATTTAAAGTAATCACTCCAGGAAAAAACCTACTTCAAATTTCCGATAAATCGAAAGGTGTAAAAATTGAAGACCAAAATGGAAATTTGATCAATACCTCCAATAAGGGGATATCTATTTCTTCAAAAAAAGATATTTCCATTACTGCATCTGGAAAATTAGAGTTAAAGGGTACCAAAGGTGTTTCAGCAGTCGCTTCCTCGGGAGATGCAAAGGTGGACGGAAAAAATGTGAATGTGAAAGGAAAGGCAAAAGTATTGATAAGCGGAAGTTCCGGTGCGGATATCAAATCATCCGGAGTAGTGAATATTAAGGGGTCTATGGTAAATGTAAATTGATAGGAAATGGGAAATCCAGTAGTGAGTTTGTTATCCATGCATAAGTGCGATATGCCTGATGCAGCAGGAACACATGTTGAAATACCAATATTTTTTCCGGGAAGCACCAAAGTTAAGGTGTTAAAAATGAATGCCGGTGTACAAGGGGATATGACCTTATGTCTCCATCGGATCCCCACACCGGCAGGACCTGTGCCTATTCCTATGCCGAATACGATACAAAAGGGCTCCTTAAAGGTAAAGTTTGGTGGAAAACCAGCAGCAAGAGAAAAAGACCTTATGGCGCATGGTGGTAAAGTATCCAAAGGAATTCCATTAGTGAAAATTGGATAAGTATGGCGGATGATAAATCATTTTTAGGTACCGGTTGGGCTTTTCCAGTTACCTTTAATAAGGAGCTGGCAAAAGTGAAAATGGTCAGTGATGAACTTGACATCAAACAAAGTCTTCAGATTTATCTGAAAACAAAGCGGTCTGAACGGCTTCTTCGCTTGAACTATGGTACTGTTTTACAAGACCATATGTTTGATTTGGCGGGGGTGTCAAACTTAAACTATCTCTGTGAGCGAATCAAAAATGATCTACGGATTTATGAACCACGGATTATTGTAAATCATGTAGTAGTTGATGATTCAAGACTTGATGAAGGGCTAATCAACTTTAGTGTTGATTATCAAATTCAGTCAACTAATGTAAGAGACAACATTGTTTTCCCTTATTACATTTTGGAAGGAACTAATATACCAGAGTGAAATTCTTGGATAAAGGCAATAACCATATTAAAAATAAAGGGAATAATCAGGTTCATGAACCTCTGAATCCTTTGTATTTTTTACCGGACGAACGTTCGGTTAGTGATTTTTTGAAATTTATTAATCGCTTATCTAAGTTGATAAATTTTTACAATGAAGGATTAGAAAAAAAAGGGGATTGGTTTGACTTTTTTATAGCTGATGAATTGTTTTTACTCGCTGAGATTCAAAGTTTTGATATTAAATCTTTGGATCAGGAAAAAACTGAATTACTACTTAAATTTGACAGAACGGATAAACTGGAAGAAAAGGAAAGTTTAATCAAAAACTTGTTTTTGCAGCTGAAATTAATGCTGAAAACGATTGATGGATGGTATACTATTTCTTCAAAATCCAATAAGCAGATCAGCAATAGTCCTTTAGAAAAAGAGCTGGAGGCGGCCATTTCTTATCGCTGTAAGGAGGTTTATTTGCAATTGAAACTTTTGAGTGAGGAATTGAATCAGCTAGGAAGTGACTTGAAACTGGATATTCAAGACTTGGCTTTTGGAAAACTTTGGGATTTTAAGGATAAGGCATTGGATCATGCCGCTGTTTTTTGGGGAAATCAAATCCTAAAGCCAGAATATCTGCTTAAACAAATGTTGCTTTTTCACCGGCTAATTTATAAGACCTTAGTTAATTTAATTGAGCGTTCAGGTACTCTTCTTATGGGTAACCTTAAGGAGAAACAAGACCATGAGCCTCATATTGGCTTATTGCTAGCCTTTTTTCAATTATTCCAGAAACTTCAGGATGAAATAAACACTATCCCAGACAGATTGCTAAGTTATTATTTTGAAGAAGTTCTAGGTCAAACCAAACGCCAACAAACTCCTGATACTATCGATTGCTATGTGATGATGGATCCTGAAGGAGGCCAGGCTTGGCTCCCCAAAGGTATTCGGGTTTTAGCAGGTCAAAATGCAGAGGGGCAAGATATAATTTATGAGGTAGAGGATAAGGTCAAAATATCCCCCAGTAAACTAGTTAGTCTCTATACGCTTTATGTGTCCAGGAATATGATCATTGATCCCGGATCCTCATTTCAGACAGTCAATGGTATCTATTTTAATAAGATTGACCTGCAGGACAAGTTTAAACCCTTTTTGGCTTTAGGGGAAGAACAACACTTTTTGAGTGGAGAGAGCAAATCTATGAAGGATGTTGAAGTTGGATTTGCAATATCCTCTCCCACATTGTATTTGAAAGGGGGAGATCGTAAAGTAAAAATATCGTTTTTCTTTAGCAATGAGAGCTATCAGTATTTCCTGACTATGCTCCTTTCTGTGGCGAAGGCAAATAATTCACTTCCTGAAGAGGTCTTTCATCAGCTGTTCTCGAATACTTTGAAATTAGAATATACCACAAGTCAAAATTGGTATAGTATTGAAGATTTTGAAATCACTCCTCCCCAAGATTGGAATCAAAATGTTTTTTATCTCACTTTTCGTTTGGCTCCCGGATTACCAGAATTTGCTTCCTATATAGAGGACATTCATCTGGATCAAATGAATGTTAGTCAACCTGTTCTGAGAATCAAATTAAAGAACAAAGGAGTGTACCACCCTTATTCTTTTTTACAATTTTTGGAGTTGGAGCAAATTAAAATCAGTGTCGATGTAAAGAAATTGAAAAGCCTGACTCTTTTCAGTAGTTTCGGACCAATGGATCAAAGTGTTCCTTTTGATCTTTTTGGACCAAGTCCAAAAGTGGGAAGTTATTTGATTATAGGGAATAATGAGATTTTTTCAAAGGACTTGGAAGAATTAAAAATAGGCTGGACTTTTTTTGGCTTACCTGTCGGAGAGGATTTGAAGTCTTATTTTAGTGCTTATCCTTATGGAATAGAAAATGATAGTTTCAAGCTTAAAATTCAGGCTTTATCAGATTTTCGGTTTTTACCAGAGGAGAATATTGATAAGAATCACCTTCAAATTTTTGAAGTACAGGATGGAGTTATCCTTAAGGATCGGGTTCTTCAGGAGATTGACCTTACAGGTATGAAAATTCTTCCTGACTATAGTCTTTCTCAAGATGATTTGGAGGAGTTTCCATATGATAAGGAGACGGGTTATATCAAATTGGAGTTAGTTTCTCCACAAATGGGTTTTGGTTTTGATGTTTATTCGGAAGTGTACAATAAAAGTGTAACCATGTCCACCAATAAGCAAATTGAAAAACCCAAATCCGGTTTTAGTTTCGACGTTCCTAAGGAGCCTTTTTCTCCGATGGCAACAGATATTTTCCTGGAGTACATGTCTTCTTCTGAAATAAACTTTTTGGGTTCAAAATCATATGCCAATCAGCGGGAAAAGAAAGAAAACTTTATTCAACTTCATCCCTTCGGGAAGAAATTTCTTTTGAAAGATGGATTCGTTATCGGTAACCGTTTTCTACCATTTTTTGAGTTACAAGGTGCTATGTTTCTTGGAATTGATTCCCTGAAATTGCCTGATGAACTAAGCATATTGTTTGAAATTGAAAAAAGAGAAGGAACTTTTTATGGAGATGCTCCCAATCTTGAATGGTTTTACCTAAGTAATGATGAATGGAAAGCTATCAAGGCTGAGGAGGTGCTATATGACGGGACGATTGGACTCACTCGATCGGGAATTATATCATTTAAAATTCCGCAGGATATAAATAAAAATAGTCAGGTAATGCCAGCTGCTTTATACTGGATATGTTGCCGGGCTAAGTCCAATGCTGAAATGGCTAGTATGGTATCTGGGGTATATTTGAACGCTTTTTCTGCAAGGGCAATCCTGGAGAAGGGACGAAATCATCCGACACAGCTACCGGCTTTTACCGTCCAGTCTTTTGATCGGAATATAGGAGGAGTTTTGGAAGTGATCCAACCGATTCCTTCTTATGGAGGAAGACTGGAAGAGGATAAATTTTCATTCTATCGCCGCGTGAGTGAAAGTTTGAAACATAAGTATCGAGCCGTTACAAGTTGGGATATTGAAAAATTGTTGTTAGCTGAATTTGACTGGCTTGGCTTTGTCAAAGTTTTTGGGAATTTTGGAAATGAGGACTTTGTCGAGCCTGGCAGGATTATCGTCGTAGGTGTTCCTCGGATTTATGAGTCTGAGAGTTTTTATTTACCAAAACTGAACCCCGGCCAAATAAAAGAGATAGGGGGATTTTTGAAAAAAGTAGTTAATCCTTTTTTAAAGTTTAAAGTTTTGAACCCCCAATATGAATATTTGATGATAAAGGGGAAGATTAAGTTTCATTCTTCAGCGATAGGTTCTGTTTTCAATAAATTGTACAAGGATTTAATTGAGGGTGTTTGTTCATGGTTTTACCAGGACCTATCAGACATATTTTCCAATCGAGAATCTCAAAAATCGGAGATTCTAAATTTGATTATTAGCCGTAGTTATGTAAAGTTTTTAACTGGCTTTTCACTTGCCCACTTATATCAAAATGATTCGGGCGATTTTGTGTTCTCCGATGCAGCACTTCTCGAAGATGGGATGGATATACTTAAAGTAGGAAAGCCTTGGTCTGTTATTGTGCCTTATCCATTGGAAAATTTGGAATTGATTGAAGAGGAAAGTTATTCTCCTCCCGAACCTTTTAATATTGAGAATCTGATTCTAGGGAAAAATCTGGTTATTGCTTCAGAAAACACGCATAGTTGGGTAGGGTCAGGATCGAAGGTCGAATTAGGAGGTAGCAAAACAGAACAGGAGTTTCATCATTTTACTTTCAGGTTTTAATTATGGCATTACTCAACAGGCAATCATTAATTAATTATTTTAAGAAAGGGACGCTTCCCACAGAAAAGCATTTTGCCGATCTTATCGAATCTACGGTGAATATTGTCGATGATGGTATTTCGCGGGAAGGGGAAAATGGTTTTCGGGTTACACCGGTAGGAAGGTCGAATCGGCTGATTTCATTTTATAAAAATTTCAAGCAAATCAAGCCGGAATGGAGTATAAATATCCAAAAAGAGGGTTCGGGTGATTTAACCATTCAGCAGGAGGATTCGCCACCGGCATTGGTACTAAAAAGCGGTGGGAATATCGGTATAGGTTTAGAGGATCCCCAATCAAAATTGGATGTGGATGGTTACATTAAGTCCAAGGGGAGAATTGGATCCTATCTCAACGGTCAAGTGGCAGGAGATGGAAAATGGCATAATGTGCTTGAAAATTTGAGCGAGCCTGTTGCATTCGAATTAGTCTTTAGAGTCGATGGAGCCAAAGGGAGTGGACGCTATGCCTTGGCTCATGTAATAGCATTAAATACCTATGGTGGAAAGGGTGGACGAGGTAAAATAAATACAACTCGGTCTCACTACGGTAGTTTTTTTAATAGATTGAGATTTAGGTGGACTGGGAAATTGTACAATTATTCCCTGCAGGTAAAGACTGCCCGCCACTATGGATTAGATCCCAAGACAGGTGAAGCTTTTCCAATTCGGTTTTCAGTAAGTGATATTCTTCCGTTTTAAAATATAAATATTAGAAATAGGGCCGTGTCAAATTTTATTTCAAGCGAGCATTCGGAAAAACTGGTATTGAGGTATGATCTTCTATTCGAAGAGGGAATAAAATTTGCGCAGAAATACTCGGGAAAAACTTGGACGGATTATAATTACCATGATCCGGGGGTTACTTTTTTGGAATATCTATGCTACTCCATTACTGACTTGGGCTACCGGTCAAATTTTCCCATCGAAGATTTATTTTTATTCGGAAAGGATGATTTTGACTCTGTCAGAAGGAATTTTCTATTTGGTCCTGCTACCATTTTTAATACCTCGCCTATTACAATAAATGATTACCGCAAACTTATCATTGATAAGGTTAAGGAGGTAGCGAATGCCTGGGTTATTCCTGTCTCTTCCAGTAAAATCGGGGTTTCAGGGCTTTTTGGAATATTCTTGCAGACTTCAGAAGACTTGAGCGATTTTGAATTGAAGTTTTTGAAACAGGAGGTAGAGCAAGTTTTTCATTCAAATAGATTGATAGGACATGATCTATCCGATGTGATTGTCCTTCAAAAAGTAAATTTAAGTATCAAGGCAGATATTTTAATAGAGTCGGATGCTCTGGGGGAGCTTGTCATGGCTAAAGTTTATGCCATTTTAGACAATTATATCAACCCCCAGGTAGAGCGTCATGATCCTGAAAGACTTTGGAAGGAGGAGGGGTATAAACCGGAGGAGGTATTAACGGGTCCCTTGCCTAAATATGGATATATTTTTGAAAATGACCTCTCCCCGAAGGTGGAGGTAATCTACCTTTCAAAGATCAAGGAACTTATACTTTCCGTAGCTGGTGTTAAGGAAATTAAGAAACTACAACTATTCAAAAACGAACTTCCTGTTTTTGATAACTTTGTTTATTTTGAAAAATCAGAATTCCCGAAAATTCAATATTTGAATGACTTAACCGATTCTTTTCAAACAGAAGTTCGACTTTTAAAGAATGGAGTTGAGTATGAAGTGGATCCAATCATTACCAAGCAGTTAATTACGTCAGAAAACCTCTCCACAGGTCGCTTTTATCATGAAGAACTTATTTATAAAGAAATACTTCCTAAGGGCAGGTTTTCACCTGATGACCTAAAAAAGCATTTTCCAATCCATAATGAATTGCCTGAGTTTTATGGTTTAGGTAAGCGTGGAGCCTCTGGTAATTTTAGTGACCCTGCACAATCTTCGATTTTGCAGCTTGCTGGCTATCTATTCTTTTTTGAACAGTTGATAGCCTCCTACCTTGCTCAGCTGGCTAACCTGAGAAATTTGTTTTCAGCAGATTTTTCCAAAGTGACTTACTTTAATCAGGTCCCCACCGATATTCCCAATTTGGATTTTCTAATAGATGAGGTAGCTGATTTTAAAGCTAAATTAGACCTTTGCAGTTCCTTTTATGATTATTCAACTGACAGACACAACAGATTATTAAACCATTTGTTGGCTCGTTTTGGCGAGGCGATTGACGATGGGAGTTTGAAAAAAATAAAAAGAGGAAATTCCATTGAAATAGAAGGTGAGATTTATTCAGAGCTAATTGCTACAAAGACCAATTTACTTAATTCAATTGTTGAATTAGGTAAAGACCGAGCCAAGGGGACTAATTTAAAATCGGATGAAATTTGGGATTCAACCAATGTTTCAGGATTAGAAAAACGATTGGGTCTGTCCCTGAATATTCAAAATTATGCCCGAAGAAACCTTTCATCTTCACTTTTAAAACAATTGCAGTTTAAGCAGAAAAAAGAGAAAAAAAGTAATTGGGAATTGACAACGATCCTAACAGAATGGGAGAGGCTAGAGGTTTTCAAATTACCCAGTGAAGAATATTCAGGTCAATCGGTTCATTTTTATGGTACAGGGACTCATTTTATACGTGAATTATTTGACCTCGTTTCGAATGAAAAGTCGCTATGGTATGTGACTTCAAAAAATAAATCTTCCCACTACCTAATTATAAAACAGCGTCAGTCAGAGTATCCCTTTGTAGCTTTTGAAGCAGAGACAGAAGAGGAATGTTTAAGGGCTAAACAAAATATCCTGAAGAAATTCAATGATCTCGAAAAAGATTCTGAAGGATTTCATCTTGTTGAGCATGTCTTGCTTAGACCACTTGAGCCAATATCTTTTCTTTTTACTTTTTTGAATACCGAAGGGGAGGTGTTTATTGAAGGGGTTTATCCGGGAGATATGAAAAAACAAAAATCTCTAGGAGAGGAGGCTATTTTTTATGGAATTTCAGAGGATAATTATAGCGTTTTGAAAGAATCTGATTCCCCGTTTTATACAGTTGTTTTGTATAATCCTGAACATGAGCCGGTGGCAAGGCTCAAAAGAAATTTTAACTCAAAACCCAAGGCTAAGGAAGGTATTCAATCAGCAATCACATTATTTAGGAAATTGGCGAATAAAGAACTGGGATTAGAATCAGTCATGGATGTGGTGCATATAGGTGGAATGGGAAATGGCTTTCCGGCTGATTTTCAGTTGTCTTCTTCTTTAAGTTTGATTTTACCTGATTGGCCTAGCCGTTTTCAAAAGCCGGATTTTTTAAAATTTATCAAAAGGGTTCTTGCTGAAAATATTATGGCTCATCATTCCATTGATATTTATTTTTTGAATCTTACAGAACTAGCTCGCTTTGAAGAGCTGTTTCACGAATGGTTGATTCTTAAAAATCAAAAGAATCAAGATCTGAAGATGATTGATAATTTATCTTTACAAATCATTCAATTGCTCAAGGGATTTAAATCTGCTTCCTAATGGCTTTAAATGAAAATTTGATCCAAAAAATAGAGTTTCAGGTTCAAATTGAAAAGGAATCTCATTTTAATATAATAACTGAAGAAATTCCTAAAGCTATTAATGAAAATCTGGATAAGTATATAGACCGGTTGCTTGAAGAATTAAGTTCGGAAGGTCATATCATCATGATCGATCAATTGGTTTTGGATTTGGGGATGTTGAATATTTTGGATTTGAAGATTGATATCCAGGAGAAGTTTAAACAGCAATTCAGCAAGCAGTTAAAAGAGCTGTTATCAACTCAAGCTATTTCAAGTTTATCTACTCGGGAAACACCTTTTTTTACGCTCTCTTTTTTTGCAAAGCATGGGACTCTCCCTTGGTGGTTTAATGGGGAAGTTCGAGCAATTGAAGTAATCGCCAATCAGGCATATCTACTCGATTCGCAAAGGTTTCTCAAGTTTTTTAGGTTTTACCTTGGCAATGCAGTTTTTCGAAGCCGTATCCTTTCGCATATATCGGAAGGCCTGATGATTAAGATTCTCATACAAGAAAAGAGAATGCATCTGATCACGGATGTTTCCAAAATCCTAAAGATTAAAGACATTTTACGTCAACGGAACAGGTATTGGAGTGAACAAAAAATCTCGGAGGTCTTTAAAAACCTACTCTTGGGTTTATTTCAATATAAAGGACCTATTGATAAATTCTGGAAATTTTCTACGGCTTTGAATCAGGTCTTGGAAAGGGTAGTGACCGGAAATAGGGTGGTTATGCCTTCCAAAATTAGGAATTTGATATCCAATGAGGGACAGCAAATTGCGATGGTGGGTGATTCGAACTCCGCGATATTTAATAAGCAAGCTGAGATGCTTATCCAATGGTTTGAATTCTATTTAGTAAATGGATATACTCATCCAGCTATAGCTGATATACCCTATAATTTCAGGCAGTTCAATTTTCTTTTTAAACGACTTATTTCAAATCATTTAGATCTTGTGGTTGCAGTTATTCAAAACCTTGCAAAAAACCACTCCATTCGTAAAAGATTTCTGGAAAGTATTGATCAGGAAATGTTGGATGAGTTTTTTTCTTTGGTTTCACCTTCCAAGAAAAAATTACTGGATTGGGTGTTAAGGGTTTATCAGCAAGTTCAGAATGATTATAAGCCGATCAATCAAACTTTTATCTCTATTGTTAAAGCTACCAATGAAATTACTTTTGAACTATTCTTAAGCGGGAAGCTTAATTCGATTGATGATCAGAATTATATAAGATTTCTATTTAAGCGAAATTCGAGAAAATTCAGTATATCTTATAAGGATTTACTTTATTATACACTTAAGTCCATTGCATCAAAAAAACCAGGTAAGCCCCAACTTAAGTTTTATGATGTGTTGTATTCGATTTATCGAAAAGATATTTTAAAGAATAGTTTAATAGTAGGTCTTCAAAATCCTTTTTTAGATTCGAATATTGCTAAAGGAAGGATACAAGAGGAAGATCTTGAGGTAAAAAACTATATCCGGGAGGTTTTTCTGATACGCCTTAGAAAAGTAAACCCTACCGCCTATTTTTCTGCCGAGGCATGGCTTCGGGCAAATTTAGATTCACAGTTTATAAAAAACACCTCCAATTTTTTAAAGTTGTGGGAAGACTTTGCCTTTAAATTTGGTTTAGAACCAGTTAGTTTGATTATTCCAACCTTGGTTCAAGCTTATCGCAATCGTTCTATTTCCAATCAGGATTTCAACAATTGGAAAAAGAAATATCGACTTGAAGGCATATATCCAACTAGAAAGCCGGATTTAACCAAGTTCCTCGATTCCCTTCAGCTTTATAAAAAAACTTTGTCCAAAGACTCAATTAAGTCAATTTTAAAAGAATTGAATTGGAATGGCTACACGAAAGTCAAGGAACATGAGCAGCTTGCTAGACTACTGCATTCAAATCAGCCAAATTGGATTAAAGAATATCATCATTGGGTAAATACAATTCTAAAAGATCATCAACTGACAGACAAAGAAGAGGTTCTATTTAACTGGTTCTCACACCAGTTAATCTTGGCGCCTAAAAAGAATTTTCGTTTGGAGTTTTTCCAAAAGAAATCTTTGGAGTTTTTGTCAGATGAAAGCCATGTGTTTTTTGGGGAGAGAAATGGAGGGCAACTTTTTCAGGATCAAATAAATATTATGGTTCAGTCTAACGATTATCAGTTGGATGAAAGTGCTATAGGGAGAAAGTCTCAGGGTAATTCTAAAAAGTATAAAAAGAACTCCATAAGACTTTTTGATATTTTAGGTAGAATCAAAATCCAAGAAATTTTTCCCAGCTCATCCAAATTTGCTGATAAGATTCTTTTCGAATTAATGCTTACTAAATACAAAGAAGCATTTTTCTCCTTAGTCTCGCAAAATCAATTGAATCAGGAATTACAAGATTACCTTCTCATACAAGCTCCAAATTGGCTCAAGACTCAGTTTTTGGATGTTTTTTTTCAAGGTTCTTGGACGAAAATGCGTTCTTCTTTATCCGATTTTTTAAAACAATCTGGCTGGATTGAATTAAGTGAAACTTCCTTAATTCTATTTATTGAGCGTGTTTTATGGGGTCAAATTTTTGAAAAAAAAGAAGCTTCCTTTTCTAGTTTCCTAGAACTACTCTTACAAGAAGCATTGGCCCAAGACTTACTTTCCAAACTATTTTGGAAAGAATTAGAATCCTTTAGAGCATTGGAAAGCCAGCTTACAACTGCTCCACTAGAGATGGAATTGAGTCGGTTTTCTATCCTTCAAAATTCTGACTTGCTTACCTACGTTTCTTTCTTTGAGCGAAAAGGGGATCAAAAATCCTCAGGGTTTCGAGTATTGGAAAGTGTTTTTTTGTATTATTCTTTTCCCAAAGCTCATCCTTTCGAAGGTCATCCACCTGAGGATTTTCGATCTTATCTTGATAAGTTGATTAACTCAAACAGAAAGCGATTACCTGCTTTATTGACCACATCAAAGTCAGCAATTGTTCTGGTACGGTTTCTTAAGCTGATGGACAAAAAATCCTTACGATTTTTGATGAATGACCGTCATCTCGTTCTTGGGTTTCCCACCTTACTTCAGAAGATGGATGTCATTATTGCCGCGTATCAAATTAAAAATGTGACGCAGAAAATGGATATCTGGGTTCATTGGCTTGAATTTTTATTTCTTGATCGGCCTCGATTTATTCATCAGACTGCTGCCTATGCCCAGTTTCTTCGCTTGTTGATAAACTTAGAAGTTTTGAAAGTGGAGTCTGTCATGCTGGAAAATCAATGGGAGTCCTTAAGGAAAGGTTTGCAAATTGATGACTTGGAAGAGGTTTTACTTACCGAAGAGGTAGTCAAAAATATTTTAATGCCCTCCACCAGTGCTTCTTCAAACTCAATTCTTTTTACCAGAAAGGTCCCTAGAGACTATTTTGAACTGCCAATCGAGGAAGTTAATTCTGTTTTCTTTTTAGCTTTGATTAGGCAATTAGGGAAAGCCCAATCTCCTTTTGAAATTCGAACTACTTTGGTAGATTTAGAGGAGAGACACTTACAATCTTTGGTTCAATTTGTCCACCGAATGTTGAAATGGGACAATTTGTTCATAACCTTGGAGAAGGTTTTGAATTTTTGTAAAATTTCTAGTCATTCTCAAAAAAGAGTATTTTATACTGCTTGGCTCATAGAAATCTTTTTGAAAAAACCGGATGCAGGAAATTTAGCCTCTTACTTCCTTACAGTTTTTCGGATTTTACTGGCTGAAGGCTCATTATCAAAGGCTCGACTTGCTTCCTTAAATCATGAACTGCTATCGCAATTGATTTTCGGGCAAGCGAGTTTAGAGGCAAGTAGTTTCAAGCAAGCAATAGCTTTAATGTCTGAATTATCAAAGGTTGATTCTGTTGATTCTTTTTCCTCTTTTGGTAGGAATGATTGGGATTCATTAGAAGATTTAAAGGTATTTCAGAAGGAGTTTAGGAATCAAAATCTTCGAGACATTGGAATTGAAAAAGACTTGTTTAATAGGGTGTCATCATCTGCATTACTTTTCCAAATTTTAAAAACCATGAATTCTTATGAGTTAGAGACTTTGGTTAAAGTATATTATCAGGATTTAGGATTACAAACGATCTTCCAAAAGCTTAAACTTCTACAATCTTTTTTTAAAATGGAAGCAGAGCGTACCCTCCAACCATTCTACATTTCCTGGATTGAGATTCTCTTTTTACGAAAAATTAGCCTAAATGATTATTTGGCTCAATATGTATCCGCCGTCCGGCTACTAATCAGGTTTGGAACCTTTTCCAATCAGTCTTTTGATACCAAAACCAATTGGGGAGAATTGCTTGATTCTCTTGCTTTAACAGAGCAGGAGGCTACTTTTTTTCTACAAGAGTTACAGGGTTGGATTAATTTGAAAATAACTAGCCATCCAGAAGGCATAAGGTCCCAGAATTCGACTTTTATAGATCGTGGTTTTTTGGAAAGATTACTTTTTTATCCGAATTCACTGTCATTTAAGGAGTATGCGGTTTTAGTAGAATCTGCTTTAAAATCTCATTTTTTCAATCGGAGTCATCATCAGGTGATAGCGAATTGGATTAAATTTTCTAGTTCGTACAAGGCGAAGGAATACTTGCAGGCTATAATTCGGATTTACCATTTCAATCAGCTAGGCTCAATATCTGATTTGGGATATTTTAAAAACAAATTGATTTATACTTTCCTGAAAATGATGATGCAGGAGCGTAGAGATTTTGGATTGTTGTTCGACCGCCTTTCTGATAATCCGGTTCTTTTGAATGGAATTATTTTTAGTCCTCTAGAATATTTACCGGATTATTTGGCAAATAGATGGCAATCATTACACATGGCAGTATCTAAGCCACTCTTAAAGGATAAAGATTCAAAGATTCAATTGGAGCTTGAGTTTCGCTTATTTCTGACATCCGGAATGGAAATAATTTCGGCTCATCAAGAATTGTCTTCGTTTTCGCTGAAGAAGTTGATTGAAGAATTGAAGAATAGACCATTAGAAGAAGTTTTGCGTAAGGGTGTTCATGAAGACATATTAGAAGAATTAGTTAAAATAAGATCATTTGGGGAGATTAAGGAGTATTTTGTGCTGATGAAGAGCTCCTTTTTTAAATCCTTAAAAGGGAGCAAATTCTTATTAGCTTGGATTGATAATTATTTCAGGAATTTGGATCAAGTAGAATTACTCAAATTTCTAAAGCTCTTTTCAATGAGTTTTTTATCCGGAAAAATTGAAGAACCCCAAGCCTATCATTTTTTTATCAAAGAGTTTTTTCATTTGAGGGGAGCATCAAAGTCTTTTTTCGAGGTTTATAGATTGAATTTGAGTGATCAAGAGAATTTTATGAAGGTACATTCAGAACTATTTTTGGGTTTGAATTTTCCTGTAAACCAAACCAAACAAGTTCCCAGTACAGAAGATGCTTTCCAATGGTATTTAGATTATGGTTTTCTACCTGAGGGGGTTTCTTCCTTGAAAGAACTGGGAAAAAAGGTGATGCTTCTTAAAGGGTCCGCAAGAAATCGGCTTCGCATATTGATCCATGCAAATTTGCAATCAAAAGGCCGTTTTAAACACTTTTCCAAATTTCTTTTCTATGTAGATGAGTCGTGGTTTCTGAATTTGATTCATCCCCAACTTTCTAACGAATTAGGATATTTGAATAAACAGATCAAAGTATCTTTTGATCTTGATCCTTTTGTAAATCTTGGAATTGAAAGGAGATTGGATCGAATGAATTTTATTGCGGATTTGTGGAGGCAAGTTCGTCTTCAGGAAAAAAGATTAGAACCTATATTGCTTTTGATTTTTGAAAAATGGATAGATCTTGTGGATTCTGGATTGCTATCAAAAGTGTTTTCGGAACAGGCTTTAAATTCATCTTTACTCGAGAAACTCAAGTTTTCAAGTAGCAAATTAAAGGCCTTGCTTATGTATAAGCCTTCAGCTGCAGAAAAAAATGAAGAGGTTTTTCCTGTTGATTTGGAGGATTCTGTAAATTACGGAGAGGGGATAAGTATTGATAATGCTGGATTAGTGCTTTTTTGGCCATTTTTGGGTCGATTTTTTACCTCTTTGGGGATGGTGGACAAAAGTGGGATGAAAAGTGAAAAAATAAGAGAACGGTCTATTCAGTTACTTCAGGTAATAGCAAGTGGGAAAGAGGTGTTTGAAGAATGTGACCTTGTTTTAAACAAAATTCTCTGCGGAGCATCACCAGATTTTCCCGTGTTACCAAGGATAGAGTTAACGGCTGAGGAAATAGCGCTTTGTGATAAATTGATCAAAGGGACTATTTACAATTGGGAAAAATTGCGAGGGTCTTCCATTGACACTTTTCGGGAAACGTTTATCCTTCGGGAGGGAAGACTTTACCTAAAAGAAAACAGATGGGAGCTTATTGTTGAGAAAAAGGCTTTTGATGTTTTGTTAGACACCCTTCCTTGGAATATTAGCATGATTAACCTTAGCTGGATGGATACTAGAATAATAGTAGAATGGAGATAGATTGCAAATTAGAAGCTAAGCATTTAGGGCCTATTCTCGAAGATCTTGAATGGTTAGAGTCCTATATTGAGAGTCGGATGAAGGTGTATTTTGATCCAAAGGGTGAGACAGTAGTTTTTCCAACTCTATCGGTACGAGATGACCAAGCTACACCCTATTCACGTTTTATTTCTTCACATAAGCTGGATTTTGTTGAGCGGGTGGTTCTATTGATGAGTATAGTGCCTTTGCTAAAACCGCAACTTTTTGATTGTTTTTATGTTCAAAATGTTGCTATTGAAAGGTTGTTTTCAGAGTTTGGTGGTATTGAGGAAAAAGATCATCGGGGGTTCATACCCACAAGAGAGACGGTCAATTTTGTTGTAAATGGAGGTGATATCATTGGTCGAACCAGGCTTTTTCGAGTTTTTTCAGATGATCATTTTTTCTTAAGAGAACATGTTCTTTCTTCAAGAAACCAAGAAGGGGTATCTTCTTTTTGGGCTCATAGGCTTGTTATTCACGAGGACTTTCTTCACCATCTGATTAGCGGAGAGCCTGTTAAACCTAAATTTTCTACCGAATTTCCTGCCAAAGAATTAAACACTAGTTTGAACTTGGAAGATTTGGTTGTCTCTAAGCTTGTAAAGGAAGAATTAATGCATTTGCTTACTTGGATCAAGTATCGGGATGAAATTAATTTTTCTGAAGTGCTAAAGCGTAATTTTAGAGCGGGATATAGGGCACTGTTTTATGGTCCTCCGGGGACAGGTAAATCATTAACAGCTGCAATTGTTGGTAAACTCACGGGGCTTCCAGTTTATAGGATTGATTTATCTAGAGTGGTATCAAAATACATTGGTGAAACAGAAAAAAACCTTTCGAAACTCTTGGATGTAGCAGAAAATAAAAATTGGATACTGTTTTTTGATGAGGCGGAGTCCCTTTTTTCGAAACGAACAGAAATCAATGATTCTAAGGATAAATATGCAAATCAAAGTACCGCCTTTCTTCTACAAAGACTGGAAGTTTTTGATGGATTGGTCATATTAGCCACTAATCTTAGACCTAATATGGATAAGGCCTTTGTTAGGAGATTTCAGTCAATTATACATTTTAACCTTCCCTCTTTAGAGCAAAGAATCGAATTATGGAAAAAATCCCTTAGAGACATTAAAATTGCTCCTGAGACTAATATTCAATTTCTTGCTGAAAAATATGAAATCTCCGGGGCATCCATCAAGAATGCAATACAGTTTGCCTGGTTAAATTCAAAAAGAAATGAACGGGATGAAATTCAATCACTTGATTTAGAAGCAGGTTTATTGAGAGAAATTTCCAAGGAGGGAAAATCTGTTAAATAATTTCAAAATATGCTAGATTATTGCTATTTCCCTGAAGGGTTTACTGAAGAATTGAAACAGCAAATAGAGCGCTTTCACCATAAAGCACAATTGATCCTGGAAGGAAGTACATTTTTCGAATTGGCAAATGTGATTTTAAGAACACAGGCCAATGATAAATATTTTGAAATTCTCGTTTTATTGCCCAGCGGATACAGTGCTCTTGAAATTTCAAACTTGATGTATCGACTTGTTCAAGGAGGAGCTAGGATAGGAGTGTTAGATGTCCAATCCTTAGGTTCGGAAACAAAAGAGTTTGCCTTGTTCGATGGCAAGTTAATGATCAGTCCGGAATTTTACCCCCAGGAAATTAATTTATATCAGTTGTTGCCTAAGAAACTCCTGGATTTTAGACATCTGATGGAGTCGAGTGAGCAGGTATACGAATCCTCAGAACAAGTAAAAATGCAGTTTTGGGCCAATAAGTATTTTGTTGAAAAGGGATCGAATGTAGAACTGTATTGGGAGATTGAGAATGCTACCTTTTCTACCATGAATCCAGGAAATATCCCCATTGAGCTTGTTGGGAATAGGAGTTTTTTGATTGAAAAGGACACTTTATTTACTATTACATCGAGAAATGCAAAGTTTAAAAGCACCTTGACTATTTTCATCAAGTGCTTGGAGGAGGAGCCGATTCAAATCAATGTTTTTGTTTTCAATAAGCAATTGTCTGAGTATTTCAAACTTGAGCCGCTGTCACCTTCTAATGGACAATATGCTGTCTATCAGGGGGACTTGCTCAGACTGAGCTGGAGTTGTGCCTTATCCTGCAAATTAATGGAAAAAGGACTAGGACAACTCAAAAATATTGGGAATCACAATCTTATTGCTTTAGAGAACAGAACTTTTGAATTTCAAGTATCTAACCCCGATGGCGATTTCAAGAAGAGAATTATTATATATCCGCTTTCTGCGAATAAGAAATTTTCAGATTTACCTGAGCCCATGGATGAAGGGTTTTTAGGGTCACAGGAATCAAGAAGCTGGATGAATAAGATGAAGACTTGGTGGCTGAACCTCTCCAGACTAATCAATAATTTGAAATGATATGGGCTTCGTTAATTTCTTGCTCCTTTGTGCGGGTATCAGTAAAGAGGTGATGGATAAATGTCCGGACTCTGAGGTGATTAAGCACAGCAGTATAGGAGCATCGGTTTTATTTACGGCAATATTAGCTTTTATTTCATCCCATTTTGCATTCAGCCTAATCTTTGAGAGCTTTTGGACGGTAACGGCAATTTCAGTCTTTTGGGGTTTGATTATCTTTAATCTTGATCGTTACATTGTATCGACTTTGAGAAGGAAGGGGAGTTTTGGACTGGAGTTTCTTCAGATTAGCCCTCGATTAGTACTTTCTATTGCCATCGCCTTGGTCATCGCCAAACCTCTTGAATTACAGATTTTTAGAACAGAAGTAGAAGAGGAACTCTATCGCAGGTTCAATAAAGTCTCATCTGAGTTTAGAGAAGATTTTGATCAACGAGTCGCTTCCTTGGACACAGAAAAGGAAATGCTCAAAAAGGAGCTCAGGGAGTATTTTGATCTGAAAGAACAATACTATCAAGAGTATAGATGTGAGTGTGATGGTACCTGTGGAACAGGACAGCCTGGGGATGGACTTGAATGTGCTAGGAAGAGGAGTAAATATGAGTCTTTCGTTCAAGAATATCAATCGAAAGAACTAGATGTAAATCAATCGCTGAATCAGCTTGAAGATGAAAAGGTAAATTCTTATCAACTATTTCAGGAGGAAATTCAGCGATTGGAGTCTAATTTTTCATTTGGATTATTGGCAAGAATCAAGGCTTTGAATAATCTAAATAGTTGGGAGGTTTGGACAGTTACGTTTTTAATTTTATTGGTAGAAGTTGCTCCTGTTTTGGCTAAATTATTTTCCCCTATCGGTCCCTATGATGAGCTGTTGGCTATTCAAGATGCGAATTTTAAGTTGAACTACTTCAAGCATTCTCCTGATAGGAAGAGCATATTTGAACCCTCCTTTCATTTTAATGTTCAAGAACAAAATCTGGACAGAAAGATGAGGCATGCTGAGGCTGAAAGGTTAATTACGGAAATGTACCAAGACCTTAGAAAAGAACTTTCCAACCAATTGAAAAAATGAAACATTATTTTGCTCTGATTTTAATTTGTACTGTTCTTTGGATTAATTGCTTCTCAAGTCCCATTGCTCCAGTATTAACTTATCGATCAGAGGTAGAATTAAATGAAAGACTTGATACGCTTAATTTGGGTACATTTGAATCGTTGAGTGGTATTCGCGCTTTCATTGATGAGTACTTTAGTTCTTCCGGTTCAACGCAAAATCCTCTATCCACTTTTTTGCCAAAAACTCAAAAAGATAGCCTCTTTGAATTTCTTTATCAGGAGAAAAGAGTAATAATTCCTAGTACAGATCTACCGATTTTCTATGATTTTGTCTTACCTGAACAAGCAGCCGAAACACGCATCAATCAACGCTTAATTCTCTTGCCGAAAGACAAAGAACTTCGATTTGAATTACAGGTTAATGAGGGAGATACATTCCTATTTCAGTTTCGTACTGACAAGGGCTTCCTTAATGGGTCCAGTATAGAGATATTAAATAATTCAGTTCAAGTTTCGGAAGAATTAAAATTGGAAAGTAATTCACTCCAATCATTTGATTTTGTAGCTGATCAGGAAGGGACAGTTGAATTGATTTTTAGAAATTTTGGCTTTTTTAAGCTGGAGGGTGAAATTACGGTACAGGTGAAGCCTAGGAATTTGAAAGTCAAGTTAGGAGAATTTAATAAGTTGGATTCGAATAGTAAAGAACTTCTTGTAACGGTCAGAGATACGGTTTTTAAAACTCTATTTAACGGTCCTTTAGTATTATCGAATATGTTGAATTTGAGGGATAATCCAATATTTAACAAAGAGTTAAATTTTGATTCGACCCAAAATCTTCTAGGTTTTGCAGTTTTTATTTTTCCAACTAATCAAAAAAACCAATTGGAAGTTCAAAGGCGAAGTATTATAAGAGAGGAGCCCTTGCAGGATTTTGCAATCAAAGAACTAACTGGAAAAAATTATACCTACTTGCCTGAGTTTTATTTTGAAGATCTACAGTTTCAGATTTCAGATAATTTAAATAATTATATCTGGCTTAATGGAGATCAGAGGAATGGTAATACCTATCAGGTTAGTCCCAATAGTAAAAGAAATTATGCTTTTTTCAAAAAAGTAGGAGAGGAGGAAAAATTAAGGGTTTATCTTAGGATTACCAATAGATCGATGCTTTACAATAAAGAAATAGAACTTCAAATTCTGGCATTGTATGAGGAAACATTTGAAGTTTTGGAAAATGTAAAGGAGCAAGAAAATAGAAAGTATATAATCGTCACATTGCTATGAAAAATAGAGGATTCAATAATTTTATTTTCCTTATTTTAATTTCACTTATTTTTTTTGGGTGTAGGAGAGAATATGGGAAATTGAAGTCTAGCACCCGAAGGATATCTTCAGAGCTTAGGTATTTAGAAAGAGGATCTTCAGCATTGATGTCTTCTCTTGGAATAAGGGATAATGCAGAAATCATGGACACTTCTGTGAATCAAATGGCTCCGATAAGTCAGAAGACTTTTATCAAGGAGTTTGATTTTTTATACGATGCGCTTAATGGAAAGTCAACCAACCTATACCTCCAATCCTGGGAATATGATTCATTGGAGAGCCAATATAAAAGAAAACAATATGGATCGAGGTCTTTGAATGAGGAATATGAAGTATATACTTGGTATCCCGCATGGATGGGAGATAGTTGGAAAGGCTATGATTTCAAATTAATCTCCTCGCTTTCTTTCTTTTCATTTAAAATTGATGCAAACACAGGTAGCTATCTAAACCCAGAAGAAATTGATCAGTGGAGGAGCTCAGAACTTTTGGATTCGGCAAAAAAACATAATACGAATGTTTTACTGACTTTGGCCCTTGAAGGGAATAGTGAAAATTTGAATTTTTTTGATAATGATAAACTTTGGAATGTTACTTTGGATTCAGTTTCAAGCCTTTTGAAGCAACGGGGCGCAGATGGAATTGAATTGGATTTTACTAAAATTCCAGAAAATAGATCGGATAAATTTCTTGAATTCATAATTTTTATGAGGGATAACTTAGATTATCGCTTTCTTTCTGAAGAAATAATGATCTCGCTTATACTTCCTTCAGACCCGGATGCTTTTTCTTTGGAATTAAACACCTTGGATGAATTTGTCGACCTATTTATAGTTAGGGGCTTAGATTACCACGAAATTGATGAAACGAATTCAGCTGTAGCTCCAATGAGAACGGGAATTGCGGAAGGTTATAGCTTGGAAAAAACACTGAAAGGATATCTTGAAAATGGATTAAAGTCCGAGAAATCCATCCTTTCACTTCCTTTATATGGTGTACAATGGTCTGGAAATTGGGATGCTAAAGAAGGGTATTATGAAACGGATTTTGATAAGAAGATTACGCTTTCAGAAGTTTCAACGGTATATCAAACAAGAGATTCAAGTTTTGTGATTCTTCCTAATCTTGATGAATTGAGTATGACCAAATATTTCTTTTTGGAATTTCCGGATGGGTCTTCGGTTGATTGTTGGTTCGATGATTCGTACACACTTTCAAAAAAAATAGATTTGGCTCTAGTTAATAATTTTAAAGGTGTTGGTCTTTGGGCTCTAGGATATGATAAGGGTATTGATGATATCTGGATGATGGTCGGAGATAAATTTGCAAGTGATGAGGTTTTCATAAAAGATCCCATTGCCGAAATAGAAGGGTATCCGATCAGGTTTGCTATTTTAGTAGAAGAATATGAAAAACTATTTATGGTAACTGTTTCATTTCTTACTATCATTCTCTTTTTTACCATGGCAATTGCCTTTTCCGATTGGAGATTTCGAGATACTATCCTAGCTCGCCAGCTTTACAGAATTATTTTTCTCTCTATTTTTATCTTGCTAATAATACCAATATTTTCCTTTCTTGGAATCTTAGAGGGAAGTGGGTGGCAATTTGTTGTTATATTTTTGCTTGGCGCAATCAGCAGTTATTTGATTGAGCGATTTGGAGGTTTAGTCAAAATTGAGAAGCCCTAATTTTTATGTCCAAGGTTATAAAAGAAATAGCAATCTTGGTTTTATTTGCCTATATGGCAATTTGGCTGACCTTTATTATCATATTTAACCTTGATTTAAGATCTTCATCTATAGAAGTTTCTAAAATCGAAGAGATATTTTTAATACAATTGTCTATTATATTTTGGGTATTTTCAATTTTGTTTTTTTACGTTCTTCGAGTTTTGGTATATTTCATTGGGAAAAAGTTTTTTTCAGATCATTCAAAAGATGCTCCTTGATTTTGAATCATGCTGAAGCAAAAAGAATTGGGGTTTCTTTCGGGAAAGCAGCTTGATATAATTGATAATAGACAAGGGTAAAATCTGTTTTTCTTTGTTTTTCGAAAAGTGTTATCTCCTTTTTCCAATACAAATAGGATGAGAGATTTACCTCATCTGACTCTCTGTTCTTATCCGATGCAGGTGTAATTAATTCTTTGTAATATTTAGGAAAAGTAATTGTTTCTGAGTTACTTCTCTTTTGTTCTCCTAATACTTTTTGAGCCATATACTGCATTATTTCTCTGGAGTTTTTTTCTATTGTTTTGACAAGTTGAGTGTTTTCGCTAGTCGGAAACTTTTCCAATAGTTCTAAAATAGCATGTGATCTAATAACTCCAGGTATATCTATTTCTGTATTTGAAATAATAGAGATTAGCCTTTTTTCTTTCCCAAGATGAGCCTGTGCAAATTCTAGCTCTAATTTGCTTAATATTTTCTCATAATTTTCTTCTCGTAAGACAGGTAAGATCCATTTTTTTTCTTGTTCTTTGAGCAATAATTCAAGTAATTCTAATGCAATCAATTCTTGATTTTTTTCATTTTGATTTAGCATTAAAATAATTTGATCTATATTCTTTGAGTTATATTTAAAGTGCAAAATATACAGAATTTCAAGCTGGGTGCTTTTAGCTTCTGATTGGATAAGGTAAGAAAGGTAGGGGGAGGATTTAGCCAAATCTTTTAAACTAGCCAATAAGTAAGTGTATTTATTAAGTCTATCCTCTAATAAATAAAAATAGTCCCGGTCTGATATTTCAATATCAGATTGTTCAGTTAAATTTTGAATTAGGGAACTTGGTAAAAAATCAATTGTTTTTAATTTTTTAATAGAATTAAAGAAATTAAAATTCCTTGATTTTTTTATCAATTCGACGTTCAGAATTAGCTTAAAAAGCGGTGTTATCTTGCTATCAACCATTAATTTGGAGCTTGAAGAGTCTATTCGATTTTCAAGTAGTAAAAGCTCTTCATTATTAAGGGTTTTAAGTAATTGAATAATTTGGATAGTTTTGTTTTGGACTTTGTCCAAGTCTAATGACCTCTTCATGACTTCCTGGTCAGAGATTTTGTTTTTCATCAGGTGCTCCATTTCCCATAAATCCTTTAAATATTCGATTACCAATTGGATGGGATTCTTTTGCTCTAGTAGCTTACCATTGTTATTCGGTACTGTTCTTTTGTGATTTTCGTCTAGATTTATCTTTTGAGTTTCAGAAGACGTTGTTTGTTTCTGTTGATATTGGATTGATTTTAGGAGAGCCGTTAGCTCATGTTTGTATTGAAGGATTAGTTTTTTTGAAATGAAAAACCAAATTACAAGAATTGCTAAAATTCCTACGAGTAGAATCACAATTTTTGATTCAAAAGATTCAAGAGAAGCTACAAAAAAAATAAGCGCAGCTGCAAATAGTTGTCCTATCGTTTTGCCAAACCCATCGGCATAATTTTGTGTCAATGCTCTTTTTGCACTTGGGTATGCCTGGTAAAGGATATTAATAGCTGGCGCATAAACGGAGCGATAAAGTGATCTTTCGAAGACTTTACCTAAAGATGCTACAATCAAAATGAGACCTACATAGCCAATTAAAAGAGATGAAAGCCCAATAACAGTAACAAATGCCAAAGAAAATATCAAAGACGATAAGCTGATTAAAACTCCATACTCTCTAATGATATATTTCGATACAAATGTTTTTAAAATTAGTTCTAATAGGCGCATTCCACCGAATAAAAAGGCAAAATACTTGGCTAACTCCTTTGAATCAGAGTATTGATTGGCCGATACTTCCATCAAGCTGTAATCGATCAGTAATTGAATGATCACAGCAAAAAATACGGATAAGAAAATTAGACGAAAATAGGGTTCCTTGATAAGCTCCTTACTTTCTTTTGAAGACTTGCTTTGACCTTTATTTGCCGCTGGATTAGTAGGCTTTTGAATAAAGCTACTTAGAATTAAGGTAATGATAGAAAATAAGGTGATTCCTACCCATGAAATTAAAATTAATTTATCTCGTGTGAATGATTCAAAAGAAAGTAAAATTGGAACAGACAAATAAGCAATGATCGCTGAAATTACTTCTCCGCTACTTATTACCCCATTGTATTTTTTGTTTTCATTTAAATCAAATAAGTTACTGGGCAATTTCCAGAAGACCAATGCTGTAAAGTTGATCGATACCCAGAACCACGAATAGGCGAAAAAAATTAAAATCTTCAGTTGTATTTCTTTTATAAAAAAATACCAAATGCCAAACATTACTAATCCAAAGAACAAACAAAAGGCTGTCGCGGCTTTACCAAACCCCAATTTTCGTTCTGCTTGGTTAAACAGCGAAGTAACAAATGTACCAGCCAGTCCTGATAGAATATAAGCTAATGGTAGTTTCGAGGTTCCTATTTCACTAATAAATAGTGCATTGACAAAGACAAAAAAATAGGAAATGAAAATGCCCAAAGCCAAGGATAATAAGATCATCCAAACCAGCATAGGCGTTTTAGTTGACGACTTAGGCATGAAACCTTTTTAAAATAAATAACTTAACCTTATTAAGAAGAATCGGGGTCTTTGAGGAACGTATGGTACGTTGGTATTAGCAAATCTACTTCCTGGGATATCCCCTGGCATATTAAATCTTCCTGAGGCCTCCCGCGGCCCTGGATGGAAGTACTGCGAATTAAAGCTATCCAATAAATTTTTATTCAGAACATTTTCAATACTGATATCCAATCTAATGAATGGCAGATCTTCATGTTTGAAGCCGATGTTTGAATTCAGAAGAATATAAGGAGGTATTCTTCCCTCTCCATTTACTCCGATATTGTTATTTTGAGTCGTCCCTTCTCCGATAGGACGTTCGCTAACATAATTGGAACGGAGGTTGATTACATTATGAAACTTTCCTAGGTGGTTTTTTCTAGTAATGGAAAAGTTAACTCTGTGACTGGCGATATCACCCAGTCTAAGTGGTTTTTCCAATTCAATAAGTTTAGAGTTGGTTAGTTCTGGTTTGAAAAATGTATAATTGGCATTTATTTTCCAGTTTTTCGATGGAGAGGAATAATTAAGGCCAGACATAATGCCCAAGTTTTGGTATTCTCCGGCATTATAATTTTTTCTTATTCCATCAATTTCTCCAGATGCGACCGCATTATTTATCAAAAAACCAAAGGCATTTATATCCCATGATATATTTCCTGAACCTATTCGTCCTAAATACTCAATATTAATAAAGTCAATGGACTCTGTTTCCAGATCAGGATTCGGTACTCGTCCACCGCCAGTAGAATATTTGGTCCATTGAGATACATTTTGAATTCCCTTGGAATAATTGATCTTGAAGGTAGTATGTTTGGAGTTGAATATACCTGAAACTCTTGGGCTAAAGGCCAATCCATATCCTCCCGATTTCCGGATTTGATTGTAATCAACTCGATTTCCAGCACTTAAATGAAACTTTTCCCCAAGGTTTACCGTGATTTGACTAAAAATACCCAAGTCAATAATTGAAAACATATTACTTCCTTCAGATTGATTTTCTACAATACCCTTTTCTCTGGCGAGCGCTATATCTTTTTGTTGGTTTCTATACTCCTGAATACTTGTGGCTTCTGTGTTAAAATCCATGTAGATTAAATAATCTCCTTGAGTTAATGTACTTCTGAAGTCAAAACCTGAAGAAATTTTTACTTTTTCACTTTCATAGAATAGTCGAGCTTCATTTCGAAATTGCTGAGCCTCATAGTAATAGTATCTATTTCGCCAACCGTTTTTCATTAATGAATAGCTAGTTATTTCTTGACCCTCTGTTCCATAGATGTTTTCATTTTCACCATAGCTTCCTAGGTTAGGGTAGAGTTCTGTTGGATTGAGGAGGTGAGCCAAATGGAGATTTCCCTGAGGATTTCCGAATGAAATGAAATTTACACGGTTAGACTCTCTACCCAATCGATGTATAACAAAATTGGATAGATTAGAAACAGTTAGTCTTTCATTGATTTCTTTGTCAAACTGAGCGTATATAGTGGTATTTTCCGGAGACCACTGAGATCCATTTTTAGAGCCCGCTACGTCGATATCCTGATAAAAATTAAAGCCTTCTGTACGTTTCCATCTTCTGATTCCAAAAAGAAAACTGTCAATGGTGAGTTTTGCACCGATGAAATAGTCCCTTGTATGATTGGAATATCCAACAGGTTGACCATTTACGATACCGGAATAGGCCTCTCTGTCTAGTTCCCGAGCCCTATTCATACCTACTTCAGTCAAAGTGATATTTTGGATATTCCCATCCTTATCTTTAAAGACTTTATAATACTCGTGCTCCAAAGGCAAATTAAACTCACTAAGGTATTGACCTAGCGAATAGGGACCAATTGTTCCACTCAGATTCATGTGTTCATAGGTAAAGTGATCTATGTCTGAAGCTGAATAATTATAAAATTCGGTATTAGAGAGATCATGCTCATCTGATCGATAATATCTGCCTGTTAACTGGAATGCAGCAGCTTTTCCTTTAATACCTAATGTAAGGTCAGCAGATTGTGTGTTCAGGTTTCCTGCTTGGGTATTTCCATACAAATAGAAATTTCTTTCTTTTATTTCCTTGTTTGTCAAAAAGTCTTTGGGGGTTTCTTTAGGAGAATTTGTGATTACATTGATAGCACCTACAAATGCCCTTGGACCGTACATAGTAGATGAGGGGCCATAAATAATTTCAACTGCTTTGATATTTGAAAGAGGATATTGCCTGGATATATATGCCCAATTCAACCATAGATCGTTTTCTTCAACTCCGTCTATCATAAATAGCGTTCTCTCTGTATTTTCTTGTCGAAATCCCATTTGGTAAACGTTGGCGTATTTGACAGAGAAAATTTTGCTTATATCAAAGCCGGGTAGATCACTTAATAAGTCAATTAAATCTATATAACCCCTGTCCATGATTTCTTCTTGATTTATTAATATAACAGTGGCAGGTGCGGTATTGAGATCCTCTGCTTTTTTGGAAACAGAACTAACTGTAACTCCAACGTTTTCTCGCTTAACCTTATCAAATAGTAATTCAAAGACAATATTTCGATAGCTTGGAACGAATTTGCTATTACTTCGGACAATATCCTCGATGTGCTTTTGGGCTATTTCCAGTTCATCTTCTACTATTGCTGTTAGTGCTAAAAGTTCACGCCCTTTATTCAATTCATCGGTTGAACCAAATGCCCTGTTTCTTACACAATTTTCCAAGTACTTTTTAACACTTTCAAAATCTCCTATTTCGTATCGCTCCTGGCCAAGTTCTATGCTATTGGTTGAACAAACAATAGATTGTGCCAGGGATACTGAATTGAAGGAAAGAAGTAGGGTTGTAAGAATCAGTATTATATTTTTCATATAAAAGAAGCTTTTATTATTTGTCTTGATAGTTATTCAGTAGGCTCTCGATCGAAAAGGGCCATATTTTCAAAGTTCGATCATTGCTAACGGAGTAGGCCAACTTATCTTCAATGTCTGTTGCAAAGCCCGTAATCCAGCTACGATGCTTTGGTAAACTGATTTTTGAAGAAATACTTGATGAGAATGGTATGCTTTCATGCAAGGTGAAAAGGTATATATTACCATCATATCCGGTACTTATGAGTAATTCAGTATCGAATGAATATGGGATTATTTTTAGCTTATTTATTTTTGATTCATGGATCAAAAATGGCTCACTCTTTTTGTTTAGATTTTCTGGATCAATCATAATTAAATGTCCTGAGACCATTCCAAGTACCCAGGATGAATAAATATTCGACCATTCGATACCACTGATTTCGCTGTCAGCAGAATACAGGAGTTTTATATTTTTAAGAGAAAGGTCAGAGACAAAAAAGTTCTTATTCTCGGCCCAAAAAAGCATTCCATCACGCATGAACATGGAAGTGATACTTCCCCCAGATTTTTCTTTAGTTTTCATAAAACCGCTTTCATTTTCATAATTTAAAATATGAAGGCCTCCATTTTGTTGAGCTGCAATCCAAAGGTTTGGCTGATTGGGTATTTTAAAAACTGATCTATATCGTTCATTTGTCAGAAATTGTTGGGAGGCATTGGACTGGTTAATTTCTAGGTCTAGTTTAAAAAGCTTTCCTTCCAGATTTGTATATAGGATTTCTGAATTATTTATAAATGTTAGTGATTGGATATTACCAACATTATGTTTTTGATAGAACGCTATGTTAGGCTTGGTATTGAAAATAATGATTTGTCCATCAATGGTAAATACCCCCAATCTGTTTTTTGAAGGTGACAGAGCTATTAATTTACCGGGATGGTCCAGCTGAACGGAAAGTGCTTTTTTATCCGAACTGAATTTTGCCGAGAGTAAGGCTAAAAAAATATCAGATTGAAAGGGAAAACCACCATTCTGTACGTTTTTATTGAAAGCTGATTTAGCAAGTTCAAATCCTGTTTCATAATCTCCGTTATCATAATATCGAAGAGCTTCCAGTGATGAGGCTCTAGCCTCTTGTTGATTTCTTAGCCTTTCACTCGTTTGAAAATTAATTAAGGCTTCATTTTGGGCGTCTTTAGCCAATTCTTCATTTTTTTCCGCAACTTCTCTTGCTAAGGATGCTTCTTGGGCTGATTTCTCAGCCATATCTAAGGCTATCAATGCATTTTTGCGTTGTTGCTCAGCTTGTCCTTTTGATTCTATGGCAAGCAGTCTATCAATTTCTGCTTTTCGAAGTGCGATACTTTCATTTTGCTTTGCTAACTCTGCTTGCATTCGTTCAGCTTCTGCATTGGCCCTGGCTTTATCAGCTTCTTCTTTTGCTATCAAGGCTAATTCCTGTTGCTTAATCGCAGAGTTACGCTCTAGATAGGCTATTAATGCGGTAAATGAAGAGAGTAAAAAAGCAATACTTACTGCTATACTTATCCGAACTGAATTTTTGAGGAGTCTTTTCCTTTTTTTTTGTTGTTTCTTAAGGACTTCTTCTAAATTATCTTGAGATAGCTTTATATAGGTTGAAATAAGCGTTTTGTCGATTTTATATTTTTCCTCCCAATAGTATCCTAAAGGGTTTTCATTCTCTCTATTTAAAGCCTGTTCGATTTGTTCTTTACTCAATAGGGGACCACCAGCCTTAAAATAATCCTTAGCAAGCATCTCTAGCTGTTTATATTGCTTGAGGGTTTCTTGCTCGTTTTTCACCCAGTTTCTTAGGTCTTCCCATTCGACGAGGTATTCCTGGATTTTGAATTTGAAAAAGCCACCGTCTTTGTGTAGAATTTCAAATTCTGGAGATATTGAAATATCTAATAAAAGTTTTAAGTCTTTTTCATTTATGTGAATGGATTTGGATATCTTTTCAAAAGATAAAGCTCTAGTAATGACTGTGCCAGATCGAATATATAGAAATGACCTAAAAAATCCTTCAATGGTTTCTAGGGATATTCTGCCAGAAAAATGATTTATAAATTCTATTCCCTTTAGATTTAAGAAGGTATTTAAAAAAGGTAGATCCTCAACTTTTTCTGGCTCGAGGCTTAAGAATTCGAAATATTTTTGATTCAATAAATAGGCGTAGAAGGCTAACTTATCCGTACTGCATGTTCCTTTTTCAAAAAGACTAGTCGAATAGGCCCTGATCAAGGCAGGCGGGGATTCATTCTTATAAATTTTGTGGATTAATTTTTCAAAAATTAAGGGCTTTAAATTAGCTAGGGCTTCAGAAATAAATAGGCATGATGGCATCAGATGCTCAATTGTTTTCCGTTCAATAAAGTGATAAATTATCTCTCGAGGTAAAAAATAAATTGAGCTTGGTAGGCCTGAGGTTGAATTGGAGCCTAGACAAACTGATATCCTATCAATTAATTCCTGGTCTATTGTTTGGATATTCAATAATTGAACCTTATTCTCCTCTGGAAGGCAGGGGGTCTCCTCATTTTCAAGTTGATTGATGATGGTAATATCACCCATAACTTCCTTCAGGTTTTGAATAAAGAAGTTGTTTAGTGCATGATCATCTGATTTAATTATGAAGATATTTTTTTGGAGCCCCCCAGGTTCATTTAGATGATTTTTGAGATTTTCAAATATAGTCATACACTCTTTTTTGATAATTGATTAGATTTTCGGAAATGGATAATCAAGGGGTGTAGAGAATAAATTATTTCTCATTTTTAAATAATTCATGGTAAATTGATTGAGAATTTGTTAACCAAAACTTGACCTGACCATTTTCATCTACTGTTAAAAGACTGGTATTATTGTCTACGTTAATTAGTTCAAAGTCCCATATCCATTTGTTAAACCCTTCAATTTTTATGAAATTAGTTTGGATGTAATTTGAGTCTAGATCCATTAAAGACAAATCATAAATCATTGCTTTTTGGTCTAAACTGGCAGTAAATAGTCTTTTTGTTGTCTTATCGAAATGAAGACTGCTTATTCGGGATAAATGTGCGGAGATCGTAAAATCAATTTCAAATTTTAATCCATTTATTCCCTTAGTGACTTTTCCTAAATGAATATTTCCATCCTCCATTCCGTAAAAAAATCGGTTGCCTTCTATTAAAAGCGCCGTTATTTTTTTTCCTTCGTGATTCGATTCGACTGGCCTCCATTGTAGGGTTTTTATGTTTAATGTAAAAAGAGAAGCATTTGTATCCGAAAACAGAATTGTCTCTGAATCAAGCGGGTACATCTGGTCTATATTTATTCCCGAAATTTCAGAAAAGGTTGATTCATTTCCTGGTGTAAATTTGATAATAGAGTTACCCCTATGTATAAAAATCCCTTCTTCCGTAGGAATGATTTTTTCAACAATTCTTTCATCTCTAAAATTGAGGTCAATAATATCTAGATTTTTTGTTGAATAGTTATATTGATAAACTGACCCTTTGACAGTTCCTATCAGTAAGTTGGATTCACCTATAAATTCCATACTTCTAATTCTGTCATTGGCTATTCTTTTAGACTCAAAATTGGTCGCGGTTTTTCCAAATGGTTGCGTGCTAAGTAGCATGATTCCGTCATCACCTCCTGCGGCAAGCAAGCCCGTTGAAGAAAGAACTAATGTTCTTATACCGTTGGGCAAAGAAGCGATTTCATTGGGATGACTTTTTAATTTACCAGTAGAAACTAAATGATTTCTAGCCGTTGTCAGAATTTGATAAAGGTCATTGTTTGGGAGGACTCTCCCTTTAAAAGCCTTGCTTGCAGTAATGTAATTTTGATAGGTGTCTTTTACTTCATTTAATAGCGTAATTATCTCTTTATCCTGAAATTCTTCTTTTTTGAAGTCATTTCTCAGGGACAAGATTCTATTTAATGCCTCTTGGTAGGCTCTTGCACTTTCAGCTTCCCTTGTAGCTAGTCCTTTGAGTGAGTCTGAAACCTGAAGTTCTTGAACTGTAAATTCTAACTCTTCGCTTTTTTGATCCAAGGATTTGAATGCTTCCTGGATTTGTGATTTTTGAGTTTCAGCTTCTTGTCGAAGAGAATCTGCAATTATGAATTCCTTATCGGCTCTTGCTTTCTCTTCCAAAGCCAATTTCTCATTTGTTTGGGCGGCTTCCATTGCTATTTGAGCTTCATTGTATAAAACATCAGCTCTTTCCTTTTCTTTTCTTGCCCTTTCTTGCTCTAGTTCTGCCTTTTGGCGGGCTTGCTTTGCGATTGTTTCCTGCTTTTTTGCAATGAACGCAAAACCTCCGATGGTAAAAATTATTAGAATAGCTGTGAAGGAGATGTAGAGTGCCGTTTTTCTTATTTTTCTTATTTTCTGTTTTTGAAGTTCCTCTTTTTGAGTTAATTCATTTTCAAAGTTTACTTTACTTTCCAATAAATAATGGATTGATTTTTTGTAATTTCTATCAAACTGGTTTGCCCAAAGTTCATCCGGTTTTTGTTCTTCATACCATTTCAGTATATACTCCAAATCAGGAGGGCGTAAATGACTAGTCAAGTTTTTATCAAACATTACAGCACTTTTACTTAATCTTTTATAAATTTCTTGCGAGTCATTTTCTTGTTTTATCCAATCAATTAGTCTAGGCCAAAACTGAATAAAGTACTCATTCTTTAGGTTTATGTATGCATTATCTGGAAGGAAGTTGAGATCTTCCATTGCCAATCGATCTTGATAAGGGAAAATAATTTCTAACACAAAGTCTAGTTCCTCCCTGAATTTTATTAAAATAATTCTTAGTTCTTCGATTGAAATATTTAAGAGTTTGATTAAATCGCCTACACGTAATGCTGAGCTCCGTTTAGATTGCTCATCCTGTATTGTAATCTGCTTTAATATTTTTTCAATTAATTTTTGCTCATGAGTTGTTCTTGATTGATAAAATTGTTCAAGTTTTTCTTCATATAAGTTTATAGAATTTATCCTTTCAATTAGATTTGAATCTATTTCTTTGTTCTTATCTGGTTCTAAAATAATATTTGCTTTTTCAATAAAGAGGTGTAGGTTTTTTAGTCTATTTACGTCTTTTCTAAAATTCAAATATAGATTTTCAATCCCCTCATTGGTAATACGTAATCCCAATGGTTTTAGAATAGATATAACTAGATTTTGGAAATCTTTTTTATTAAAATTAGGAATCGTATATTGTGACTTAGAAAGCATTTCATAAAGATTTCTATACTCAATAATATCTGGTATAAAATCTGACCTTAAGATTATTAAGAAGTAGATAGGGATTTCTTTAAAGGAAATGCATTTTAAAATGTTTTGAACAAAACTAGCTCTATCATTTATTAAGATTTGTTGACTTAATTCTAATTGTTTATTTTTATGGTAATTCTTAAAAATATCTTCAAAATTATCTATAATAATTAAGGAATTAACACCTCTTTCCGCGTTCAGATGTTCTATGCTTATTTTCTTCAGACCATCATTAGATGACTTCATTTTTTGTGTTAACAAAAATTCATCTTCTAGACTTTGCTTGTTGTTTTGGCCTGTAAGTTTAACTATGCCGGCTGCAAGGTTTTCCAAGGGACTAACTCCTGGCCGAATGGTAGTGATTTTCCACTTTCTTCCAGCAATTCCCAAAAAGCCACCTTTTAGTTTGGGAATTAAACCATACTTTACCAAGGTTGATTTTCCGGTTCCAGACTCGCCAAATAATCCGATTAATTGCGAAGACTGAAAAAGACCCAGTAAATCATAAATTTGTCTTTCTGGGATAATGTAAGTGATTGGATTTACCGGTTTTGATTTCAAGTGGTTCGTAATTTTTTCATAAAAAATGAAAAGGATAAACAGTTTGTTATTATTTTTCTACTTTATATAATATTTTCTTTCAGTTTAACGAGACAATCTTCTTGTACATAAAATTAAAAGATTACTTGGTTTTGAAAGTTATTTTTATTAACATTTTTATTCATTTTATTTATTATTTGTTTTTTGCGAATCAATGCTAAATCACTTACATGATAGAAGAAATCTACTATCATTCGAATAAGTTTTGTGTGATCAAAAATAGTAGCATTCTCTCGGCTTCCCTTTTTTGGTCAATTCAAAAATAGCCATAATCAGGTTTTAATAGTAACTACTACTAATAGTGTTAATTGTGGGTAAATCAGAGAAATTATCCACTGTTAATACCTGTTGCTTTGCAAACTCAATCGGAGACCAGTCATTCAGACTTCTGGATCTGCATCATTTAATTGGATAGTTAGTTAAACCCCTTGACTTAGAATCAATGAAAAAAAGAGAATTAAGATCCTTTGACAAAGCTTTTAAATTCATGGTAGTCGAGCTGCATAGGAGCGATAAATCCTCTGGGGAAATTGAACGTGAACTTGATATTCCTGCCGATATGGTGCGCCATTGGAGCGGGAAAAATACTGCTACCTGAGAGTCCAGTTTTGAAAGTAATGGAAAATCCATCATGAGCCCTGAGCAAAAAGAAATAGCCCAGGCTAAAGAAAGCACTGAAGGAAGCTACTATTAAGTGGGATATTCTAAAAATGAGCCGTAGGTATCTTCTCCAAGAGCCACAACAAATTTTCCGGTTCATGAAAGATCACCAACAGGTATTTACAGTCGAGTAGATTTGTCGGGTTTTTCAGGTTTCTAAAAGTGGTTATTATCATTAGGTGAAAAGAAAAGATTCCAAAAGAGAATTGGGAAATCAAGAATTACGAACCAATATTCTGGAATTAAGCCTAGCTTTACTTGACTATCGTCATAGATCTGTATGACGGAAAGATCGCCGGATGGTCGATGAGCAGAACCATGAAAGCTCACAGAACGGTGAAAGCAGCTTTTAAAATGACTATTTAAAACCAACCGGTCAATCCAGATAAATTGATTTTTCATTCAGATCGTGGCGTACAATATGCCTGTGAGAATTTCAGGAAATTACTCAAATCCTATCGAATCAATCCAAAACGGCTTAATCTATTCACTAGTTTTTTGTTGCTAATCCACTTCTTTTTTTTGATGGATTAATACCTAAAATCCTTGCTTGATTCTGCTCAAAAAAATGGCAAAATTGTTAAAGTAAGAAGACCTTTTTTCGATCTGTGAATGCCATAAACTGGCTAGTTATAACGCGTTTAAAATAATTTTAGTTTTCGTCGGTATATTCTATATATGCATTTGATTTGCATAGTTCTAGATGAAAATGTGATAGAAGCGATAAGAATTAATCATTGAAATTATCGGGAAAATTACCGAACCACTATTCTCTGAATAAGCCATGCGAAAATACCTCCTGCAAGGGTGAAAATTAAATCTTGGAAGTCAAATCTAAGTGAAGGAATTAAAATCTGAATAAATTCCTAAATGATCATAGCTAATACAGGGATTATAGCTAAAAAATAATTACCTGACCTAGTTGTTGTTGTTTTCTCTTTTTCAACTATTACGATAAGTAACGAGATGCCTAAAACAGCTGTAATTTGAGTGAATGAATCTTTTAATCCAAGATCATGTAAATTTGCAGAATAGGCCATAGGCCGGTAAAGGGCATCAAAAGACAAATGAATAATAAGCACCAAAACCAAGGTGACAAAAGCTCTAATTTTTCTGTCAAAAGTAATTTTAAATCCTGAACTTTTTCATCAATCCCTCCCAGTTCTCATTCTGATCATTTTCTTTTAGGCACTTTTCCAGTTCTTGGCGGTCATAGTAGATGACTCCTCCCAGTCTTGTGAAGGGGATTTTTTCTTGGTTTCTCAGGGTCTGAAGTGTGCCTGAGGAAATACCGAGGAGCCGCTGCACATCACGGGATTTAAGCCACTTCTTTTCATTGAAAGCAGGACTTTTTTGTTTGATTAGTTCCCGGATTTCTGAAAGGATTTCCTGTTTTAATGATTGAAGATCAGCGAGTGTGATAAGTTCGATTTCCATTTTTTGAATTTTTAGGGATTCCAATTAAGGGGATGTTTTTTATTGATTTTCACCAGTTCAAGGGGAGTGGGGGTATATGCGTATAGTTTTTTAGGTAAAAGTCCTGAGTCATTAGGTACTAGTGAAGATTGACTCCTTTCTGTTCAGAAGTTTATAGCCTCACTAATTATCAAATACCATGAAACATGATGTATCTGAACCATTACGGGGCATCTATTCAGGCCCTAGTTTAGAAGAGGTAAACCGCTTTTTTATCCGCTCGGATTTTCCCTTGGAAGAAGGGGAGGTTTTCTATTATTACTACCAGGCTTTGGGCTGGAGGACTGAATCGGGTTTGCCACTCAGAGACTGGAAAGCCGCTGCTTCGGATTGGCTTTGGAATCTTGAAAATTAATATGAATCAACAAAAGGTTTTGACCAATTCGAAAGGTTTGATTTCGATTAGCCCACGCTTTTTTGATAAACCTTGAAAGGGTCTTCTTTAAATCATTTGTAAGATCTGCTTTAAAGCCCTGCAAGGGGAAGTACTGCGCTGTGGTGCAGTAAGCAAGATGAAGGATTGTCTACACCAATCCCCTTTGGGTCTGCTCCGAAGTCGCATTCTAGAATTACCATAATTGAAAACCAGCATGAAAGGAAATAGTAGAAATACAAAAAATAAAGGCTTTCCGCGAAGAGTGGAAGGAAGGATAAGCGAATCAAGATTTCAGGAATTGAAAGCAATTCTTGATAGGGATCCCAGCTTGTCAATGAGTGAGTTGATTCGAAGAATTTTGCAAGGTCAGCCCATTAAAATTCAGGTTCAGGAAAGAGGACTTTCCAATATCATGGAAAGGCTGATTTCGGTGGAATCTGAATTGAAGAAAATAGGGGTGAATCTGAACCAGGTTGTAAAAGCATTTCATGGAAATTCCAGTTCTATTCAGAAATTTTTATTGGCGAAAAAGCTACTGGACTTTCGGAAGAGTCTGGAAATAGAGTTGAAAAAAATGGAGGATATCTTAGGTAAACTTCAGGTCAAATGGTTGTCCGAATAAGCACAGGAAAGTCTGTTTATGGACTGGTTCGATACAATGAATCCAAGCGCAGGGAGTCTTCTGCCAAACTGATTTCCCATCAGGGGTTTTCCAGGGGAGCGGAGAACCTTTCCACTCATCAGTTGACCCAGCGGTTTCAATCCCTGACATCTCTAAACCGAAGAACAAAAACCAACGCGGTTCACATTTCACTCAATTTTGCTCCCGGTGAAAAACTTAAGGATGAAGTCTTGGAGGAGATCAGTAGGAAGTATCTGAATAAAATTGGATTTGGAAATCAGCCTTGTCTGGTTTATCAGCATTTTGATGCCGGCCATCCCCATCTTCATCTGGTGACAGTCAATATTGATCGGGAAGGTAAACGAATTGAGATCCATAATCTTGGGAAGAATCAATCCGAAAAAGCCAGAAAGGAAATTGAGAAGGAATTTGCTTTGGTACCGGCAGAAAAGCAAAAAAGAATAGGCCCCAGTATTCAGGAACTGGGTAAGTTAGTCTACGGTCAGGAGACCACCAAGTCCAGTATTCAGACCGTTCTTAATCATGTCTGGAACAATTACACTTTTTCATCGCTGGGAGAATTCAATGCTATTTTATCAGGTTTTGGAGTTTGCGCCTATCGGGGAGAAAAGGATTCAGAGCGCTACCGAAAGGGAGGCTTAGTCTTTCATCTCTTGGATAAACAGGGCAAGCGCAAAGGGGTGCCGATCAAGGCAAGCAGCTTCTATCTTAAGCCAACCCTTAAGAAGCTAAAATTCAGATTTGCCCGGGATTTAGAAAAGAAAAAGGAGCTGTGCCCTTTGGTTAAAGACCGGGTAGTTGAGATTCTTGGAAAGAGCAATAGCCTGAAGGGTTTTCAGGATAGTTTAAAAAAGTCAGGGATTCTTCTAGTCTTAAATTATACAGATACCGGGCAAATCTATGGGACTAGCTATGTAGATCATCTTCATCGGGTGGGGGTCAAGGGATCTGATTTGGGGAAAGAATTTGGTGCCAATGACCTTTCCCGTCGCTTTGGTTTGGTTCCTCTTTCTTCTGCAAAACCCCTTTCGAAAGGGGAGGCTTCAAAATTTGGAGCCAAGGTAAATAAGGACTGGGTGAGGCAAACTTTTAAGGATTTGGAGATTGACCCGATTCCTGATTTTTCATTGGTCTTATCGGATTCGCCCTACCAGGGACCTGTTCGAAGAGACAGGAAAAAACGCAAAAAGAAAAAAGATCATTCCAGCGAATCATGAACACGGGAGAGAATCAGGAAGGCCTGAAAAAAATACTGGATTTCACCAGACTTGGCTCCATAGCTTTGATGGGAATTCATACCTATATGATAGCCTATACTAAATTGATTAACTGGGGGCTAACACATGAGTGGATCGATTTTTTATTGATTCAGCTCGGAAAAACGGGTTTGTTTGAGGAGGGTTTTAGGATTAAAGGAATCGCAGTGATTTTACTTTGGATTTCCCTATTGGGGGCTAAGGGGAAAAAGAACCCGGATCTAAAATGGTATGTGATTGTTTTTTGGTTTTTAGTTTGGAATGGCTTGTATGGCTCGGTAGGTTTTGCAGTGGAATATTGGAATTGGGGTAGGGAGGTTTACCTGGCTATTCTTTGGGGATCTTGGATAGGTATTCTGATGATGGGAGGGAAGCTGTCAAGGGTTATCCGGGATGGATTTTCTCCTGATGTGTTTAACCACCTGCAAGAAACCTTCCCTCAGGAACAACGGCTTTTGGAGAATGAATTTTCAGTCAATCTCCCTACTCGCTTTCAGTTGAAAAAGAAGGTGATGAATGGTTGGTTGAATATTATTAATCCCTTTCGGGCCATATTGGTTGTGGGTACTCCGGGTGCAGGTAAATCTTATTTTGTGATCCGACATATCATTACCCAACACCTGAGCAAGGGCTTTTCCATGTTTGTCTATGATTTCAAATATGATGACCTCTCCAGAATCGCCTATAATAATCTGCTGAAGTACCGTCATGTTTATCCAATAGAGCCCCAATTCTACACCATCAATTTTGATAATCTGGAGACTAGTCATCGCTGTAATCCTTTGGAGCCAAGTACAATGACGGATATTACAGATGCTTCCGAATCTTCGAGAACCATCATGCTGGGCTTAAACCGGGAGTGGATTAAAAAGCAGGGAGATTTCTTTGTGGAGTCACCTATCAACTTTGTGACAGCCGTAATCTGGTTTTTAAAGAAATATCGAGGTGGGAAATTTTGTACGCTTCCACACGTGATCGAACTGATGCAGGTAGAATACCCCAAACTGTTTTCGGTTTTACGCACTGAACCAGAAATTGAAGTATTGATCAATCCGTTTGTTTCAGCCTATTTGCATGGGGCCGCCGAGCAGTTGGAGGGACAGATTGCCAGTGCCAAAATTACCATGGCCCGGCTTGCATCCCCTCAGCTTTACTATGTGCTCAGCCAAAGTGAATTTACGTTGGATTTGAATAATCCAACTGAACCCAAAATCATTTGTATGGGAAACAACCCTCAAAAACAGCAGGTTTATGGGGCGGTGCTTTCCTTATATATTTCTCGCATCACCAAATTGGTTAACCGGAAAAACTGCTTGAAGTCCAGCTTGATATTTGATGAGTTCCCAACCATCTATTTTAATGGAATTGATTCCTTGATTGCCACGGCAAGATCCAATAAGGTAGCGACGACTCTTGGGGTACAGGACTACAGTCAGTTGAAGAAAGATTATGGAAGGGAGCAGGCTGAAGTGATCATGAATACCGTGGGAAATATTATTTCCGGTCAGGTATTGGGAGATACCGCCAAACAGTTGTCAGATCGTATCGGGAAAATCAATCAGGCCAGAAGAAGTCTGTCTATTAATTCAGGTGATACTTCCATCAGTCATTCCACCCAATTGGAGTTGGCAGTTCCACCGTCAACGATTTCTCAGCTTTCATCCGGTCAGTTTGTTGGGATTATAGCAGATGATCCAACCCAGCGGATTGAGCTGAAAGCCTTTCATTGTGAAATTCAAAATAATCATCAGGCTTTGGCCAAGGAGGAAAAGGGCTATCAATCCATACCGGCAGTTCGGAAATTAAAAGGGGAGGAGGTTTTAGAAAATTATAGAAGGATTAAGTCTGAAGTGGGGCAATTGATCGAGGAGGAGTTGGATCGAATGATGGATACCCCTGCTTTGACGGGCTTAATGATTAATTAGCTCAATTCGTTTTTCTACCAACCCAATCAAGTAAAGCCTGAAGATGATTCGGTTGATTGACCGGCATATGCTCAATCATCCCAGCGAAGGAGTGATGTCGAAGGTTCGCTTCTGGCTAATTTTGGTTTCTTGGTGAACGATAAGCGCATCCGAAGGCTTTTTTCTCCTGACGTGTAGAAAGACCCAGTATCGCAGAAAAACCTCACCAAGTCCGGACTTTGGGATTATATAGGACCCTATTTACTTTTTGGACTATCAATGGATCGATCCAATTAGGGTTTGTACCGTAATTATATACATTCCTCCATGGCTAAGGGCTTTATGTAATTGACCACGGATATGGATATTTACAGCAGGAAAATCCTCTCCTGAAGATTATCGAATTGCTAGGGTACTTAACGGTGCAGGTAAGTGCTAGAGTAGGCTATTTATCGCGGTGGCAAATTGTAGATCGTCAACTTTGATTAATGATACTTGTACACTTCTTCATTATGGTTAACTACCTTAAAAAAAGGAAATCTAGATTTCTATGGAAGCCAAAAGGCTCGCATTAGATAATATCTTGATTGAACGGTTCTCGAAATCCATCAAGGATGACTACATCTACCTAATTCCTTTCGATGATGGTTTTGAATTGGCTGAGGGCCTTCAAAACTCCATAGAATTCTACAATCTGAAAATCTATCACACAACCAAACGAAAATCTAATTAACTCTTCGAGAAAAAATCGGCAAGAAAGGCTGCTAAACAAAGAGTTCTAAACAAAGATTTTAAATTAGCAAAACCAACCTTTGTTTCAAAACGGGGATTGTAATAAAATAACTTATAAAAGTTAAGTTTTCTGAAATTCTTAATATTATGATTATAGCAGGAGCAGGGGGACATGCTTTCGAATTATTGGATATCTTGATTTCTGAAGGGAAAACCAAAAATTTGGTCTTTTTTGATGAGATTAATTCGGATAATGTCTTTCAAGATAGATTTTCGATTATCCATACTGAGAAAGAGGTAATAGCACACTTTGAAAAAGATCCCTTTTTTATCCTCGGAACTGGTAATCCTCAAGTTCGGCATCAATTCTACAAGCGCTTTACTAGCCTAGGAGGTAAATTAATTTCTGTACAGGGTAAAGGAGTAGCCTTCAGTAATTTCTCAACGGGGGCAGAGGAAGCCGATATTTTCAACCTTTGTTTTATTGGGGCAAATACCCAAATAGGGAAAGGCTGTCTGATTAATACTGGGACTCAAATTCATCATGAAGTTCAAATTGGAGAATTTACTGAAGTCAACCCAGGTGCGGTTTTGTTGGGGAAAGCGGAAGTTGGGAACTTCTGCACCATTGGAGCAAATGCGACCATACTACCCAAAATAAAAATCGGTAATCATGTGATTGTTGGAGCGGGGTCCGTGGTGACTCAAGATGTGCAGGATGGGTTAACAATTGTAGGAGTTCCAGGTAAATCCTCACAATAAATAATTTTATAAGTTGTCGTTATTAAATGATCTTTCTCATTAAAAATGAATTTGAAATAGCTTTGATAGATACTCTTTTTCATCGATACTTAGTAAAATTCTTCAGTTTTAAAATGTCAAAAATCAGACTACTACCAGATTATAAGTGAAGATCCTACCCAGCGGATTGAGCTAAAAGCATTTTATAGTCAAATTCAAAATAATCATCAGGCTTTGGCAATGGAGGAAAAGGGCTATCAATCCATTCCGGCTGTTCGGAAATTAAGAGGAGAGGAGGTTTTAGAAAATTATAGAAGGATTAAGTCTGAAGTGGGGCAATTGATCGAGGAGGAGTTGGATCGAATGATGGATACCCCTGCTTTGACGGGCTTAATGATTAATTAGCTCAATTCGTTTTTCTACCAACCCAATCAAGTAAAGCCTGAAGATGATTCGGTTGATTGACCGGCATATGCTCAATCATCCCAGCGAAGGAGTGATGTCGAAGGTTCGCTTCTGGCTAATTTTGGTTTCTTGGTGAACGATAAGCGCATCCGAAGGCTTTTTTCTCCTGACGTGTAGAAAGACCCAGTATCGCAGAAAAACCTCACCAAGTCCGGACTTTGGGATTATATAGGACCCTATTTACTTTTTGGACTATCAATGGATCGATCCAATTAGGGTTTGTACCGTAATTATATACATTCCTCCATGGCTAAGGGCTTTATGTAATTGACCACGGATATGGATATTTACAGCAGGAAAATCCTCTCCTGAAGATTATCGAATTGCTAGGGTACTTAACGGTGCAGGTAAGTGCTAGAGTAGGCTATTTATCGCGGTGGCAAATTGTAGATCGTCAACTTTGATTAATGATACTTGTACACTTCTTCATTATGGTTAACTACCTTAAAAAAAGGAAATCTAGATTTCTATGGAAGCCAAAAGGCTCGCATTAGATAATATCTTGATTGAACGGTTCTCGAAATCCATCAAGGATGACTACATCTACCTAATTCCTTTCGATGATGGTTTTGAATTGGCTGAGGGCCTTCAAAACTCCATAGAATTCTACAATCTGAAAATCTATCACACAACCAAACGAAAATCTAATTAACTCTTCGAGAAAAAATCGGCAAGAAAGGCTGCTAAACAAAGAGTTCTAAACAAAGATTTTAAATTAGCAAAACCAACCTTTGTTTCAAAACGGGGATTGTAATAAAATAACTTATAAAAGTTAAGTTTTCTGAAATTCTTAATATTATGATTATAGCAGGAGCAGGGGGACATGCTTTCGAATTATTGGATATCTTGATTTCTGAAGGGAAAACCAAAAATTTGGTCTTTTTTGATGAGATTAATTCGGATAATGTCTTTCAAGATAGATTTTCGATTATCCATACTGAGAAAGAGGTAATAGCACACTTTGAAAAAGATCCCTTTTTTATCCTCGGAACTGGTAATCCTCAAGTTCGGCATCAATTCTACAAGCGCTTTACTAGCCTAGGAGGTAAATTAATTTCTGTACAGGGTAAAGGAGTAGCCTTCAGTAATTTCTCAACGGGGGCAGAGGAAGCCGATATTTTCAACCTTTGTTTTATTGGGGCAAATACCCAAATAGGGAAAGGCTGTCTGATTAATACTGGGACTCAAATTCATCATGAAGTTCAAATTGGAGAATTTACTGAAGTCAACCCAGGTGCGGTTTTGTTGGGGAAAGCGGAAGTTGGGAACTTCTGCACCATTGGAGCAAATGCGACCATACTACCCAAAATAAAAATCGGTAATCATGTGATTGTTGGAGCGGGGTCCGTGGTGACTCAAGATGTGCAGGATGGGTTAACAATTGTAGGAGTTCCAGGTAAATCCTCACAATAAATAATTTTATAAGTTGTCGTTATTAAATGATCTTTCTCATTAAAAATGAATTTGAAATAGCTTTGATAGATACTCTTTTTCATCGATACTTAGTAAAATTCTTCAGTTTTAAAATGTCAAAAATCAGACTACTACCAGATTATAAGTGAAGATCCTACCCAGCGGATTGAGCTAAAAGCATTTTATAGTCAAATTCAAAATAATCATCAGGCTTTGGCAATGGAGGAAAAGGGCTATCAATCCATTCCGGCTGTTCGGAAATTAAGAGGAGAGGAGGTTTTAGAAAATTATAGAAGGATTAAGTCTGAAGTGGGGCAATTGATCGAGGAGGAGTTGGATCGAATGATGGATACCCCTGCTTTGACGGGCTTAATGATTAATTAGCTCAATTCGTTTTTCTACCAACCCAATCAAGTAAAGCCTGAAGATGATTCGGTTGATTGACCGGCATATGCTCAATCATCCCAGCGAAGGAGTGATGTCGAAGGTTCGCTTCTGGCTAATTTTGGTTTCTTGGTGAACGATAAGCGCATCCGAAGGCTTTTTTCTCCTGACGTGTAGAAAGACCCAGTATCGCAGAAAAACCTCACCAAGTCCGGACTTTGGGATTATATAGGACCCTATTTACTTTTTGGACTATCAATGGATCGATCCAATTAGGGTTTGTACCGTAATTATATACATTCCTCCATGGCTAAGGGCTTTATGTAATTGACCACGGATATGGATATTTACAGCAGGAAAATCCTCTCCTGAAGATTATCGAATTGCTAGGGTACTTAACGGTGCAGGTAAGTGCTAGAGTAGGCTATTTATCGCGGTGGCAAATTGTAGATCGTCAACTTTGATTAATGATACTTGTACACTTCTTCATTATGGTTAACTACCTTAAAAAAAGGAAATCTAGATTTCTATGGAAGCCAAAAGGCTCGCATTAGATAATATCTTGATTGAACGGTTCTCGAAATCCATCAAGGATGACTACATCTACCTAATTCCTTTCGATGATGGTTTTGAATTGGCTGAGGGCCTTCAAAACTCCATAGAATTCTACAATCTGAAAATCTATCACACAACCAAACGAAAATCTAATTAACTCTTCGAGAAAAAATCGGCAAGAAAGGCTGCTAAACAAAGAGTTCTAAACAAAGATTTTAAATTAGCAAAACCAACCTTTGTTTCAAAACGGGGATTGTAATAAAATAACTTATAAAAGTTAAGTTTTCTGAAATTCTTAATATTATGATTATAGCAGGAGCAGGGGGACATGCTTTCGAATTATTGGATATCTTGATTTCTGAAGGGAAAACCAAAAATTTGGTCTTTTTTGATGAGATTAATTCGGATAATGTCTTTCAAGATAGATTTTCGATTATCCATACTGAGAAAGAGGTAATAGCACACTTTGAAAAAGATCCCTTTTTTATCCTCGGAACTGGTAATCCTCAAGTTCGGCATCAATTCTACAAGCGCTTTACTAGCCTAGGAGGTAAATTAATTTCTGTACAGGGTAAAGGAGTAGCCTTCAGTAATTTCTCAACGGGGGCAGAGGAAGCCGATATTTTCAACCTTTGTTTTATTGGGGCAAATACCCAAATAGGGAAAGGCTGTCTGATTAATACTGGGACTCAAATTCATCATGAAGTTCAAATTGGAGAATTTACTGAAGTCAACCCAGGTGCGGTTTTGTTGGGGAAAGCGGAAGTTGGGAACTTCTGCACCATTGGAGCAAATGCGACCATACTACCCAAAATAAAAATCGGTAATCATGTGATTGTTGGAGCGGGGTCCGTGGTGACTCAAGATGTGCAGGATGGGTTAACAATTGTAGGAGTTCCAGGTAAATCCTCACAATAAATAATTTTATAAGTTGTCGTTATTAAATGATCTTTCTCATTAAAAATGAATTTGAAATAGCTTTGATAGATACTCTTTTTCATCGATACTTAGTAAAATTCTTCAGTTTTAAAATGTCAAAAATCAGACTACTACCAGATTATAAGTGAAGATCCTACCCAGCGGATTGAGCTAAAAGCATTTTATAGTCAAATTCAAAATAATCATCAGGCTTTGGCAATGGAGGAAAAGGGCTATCAATCCATTCCGGCTGTTCGGAAATTAAGAGGAGAGGAGGTTTTAGAAAATTATAGAAGGATTAAGTCTGAAGTGGGGCAATTGATCGAGGAGGAGTTGGATCGAATGATGGATACCCCTGCTTTGACGGGCTTAATGATTAAGTAGAGTAAATGGTGTTTTAGAAATTTAAATTTCTCTTTGAATTTTGGTTCAAAGGAAATGTCATTTTCTTTCCTTGGAAAGAATATTAAGAAACTATTTCTTAGGCTTTAATGAATAAGCTTAAGGTTAGGAAGAACGATAAGCAATGCAATAACGTTAAATAGATTTAGGAAGGATTGGATAAAAACTCGGGTTAATTTTGAACTAACGTGAGCTATTCCTTTCTAAATCCGTTAAATTTATAGTATGATTGATAAAGAAGAAAAAAAGTACGTCACCACTAGACTTGTTAAAAGAAAGGCTAAAAAAGCCTTCACTTCGGGTGCACAACAAGCAATGGAATCAAATGGATTTGTCATTGTAGCTGAGAATGGTTGGATAGTTAAAAAAACAAAGGATGGAGAGGTACAGAGAATAAAAGAGATAAATTCTGATTCAGCTGATTTAAAACTGATTTTGGATTGACAACAAAAAGAATGCGGGTATTTGCCGGTCCAAATGGGTCAGGTAAAAGTTCGGTAATTAAATCGCTTTTGAATACAGAGTTCGGTAGTGGAAAAAAGTTAGATTTTGGAATTTATATCAATGCAGATGATATAGCTGTAAGCCTGAGAGATAGATCATTTAAATTTTCCAGCTATGAAATTGAGGATTATCAAATTGATTTTTTTGAAATAGTTAGTGATTCGGGTCTTTTGTCTGATGATTTTTCTCAAAAAAAGTTTCAAAAATCACTAATACTTTACGCTGACTCAATCGAAATTAAAAAAGAGAGGGATTTTCAAGCTAATAAGTATTTAGAGGAAAGAGTAGCTCAAATAGTAGCTGACTACTTGAGAAAAAAGCTTCTGCTGTTAGGTAAAAAGTTTTCCTTTGAAACAGTTTTTTCACATCCAGGCAAAGTGGATATCATAAAAAAGGCAAAGGAAAATGGTTATAAAGTGTACTTGTATTTTGTTTCCACTGAAGATCCAGAAATCAATGTTTACCGAGTAAAAAAGGTAAGGGTTCCCAATAATGGCCATGATGTTCCTGAAGAAAAGATCAGGTCAAGATATTTTCGATCAATGGATTTGGTATATGAGGCATCTCAGTATTGCTATCAATGCTATTTTTTCGATAATTCAAAAGAAGGACTTGGACAGGTACTTTTCGCATATTTTAAATTAACTATATCAGGAGTAAAAGAGTGGGTAATACCTGATGAATCCCAAATACCTAATTGGTTTAAAAAGTATTATTCTGGAAAAATCAATAATAGTAATAGTTGATTTCCAATTTTTTGGAGATCGAAATGATGGTCTGATTATTTATGATTATCCAAAAAATCGGGTTGATTGAATACTTCCATCAGTCATTTCACCCAATTGGAGTTGGCTGTTCCACCGTCAACGATTTCTCAGCTTTCATCCGGTCAGTTTGTTGGGATTATAGCTGATGATCCTACCCAGCGGATTGAGCTGAAGGCATTTCATTGTGAAATTCAAAATAATCATACGGCATTGGCCAAGGAGGAAAAGGGCTATCAATCCATTCCGGCTGTTCGGAAATTAAAAGCGGACGAGGTTTTAGAAAATTATAGAAAGATTAAGTCTGAAGTGGGGCAATTGATCGAAGAGGAGTTGGATCGAATGATGGATACCCCTGCTTTGACCGGCTTAATGATTAAGTAAAATGTAATTAATTAAGCTTATTCCAAAACTTTTCTTCTAACTGCTTTAATACGGATACCCCAAACCATTAATTTTTACTACTCCCTGCTCCAGCTAAGGTAGCGGGGAGGATGCACACGAGGCAAGAGACTACGGCATAAAGCCAGCGCTCTTGCCTTTTCTGTTTTATTCCGTTTCCTCTTGCACTTAGTGCCTCCTCTCCGCGGGGATTGCTGTATCAGTTCATGTCTAACCTAAAACGAAAAGAAAGATGAAGACTACAGCAAAAAAAGAAAATGAATTAACCTCAAACGGGGAGAATTCAGCCAAAAGCAAGGGATGGAGAAGTCCAAAGAAATCAGCAAAGGACTTATATCAGGAGGTCACTGATTTGATTTTGGAGAAACTGGAAAAAGGAATCATTCCCTGGAAGCAGCCTTGGGGAGACTTGGGTCTACCGAGTAATTACCTGACCAAGAAGCCCTATCGGGGAATTAATCTTTGGATTCTTTTATCACAAGAACATAGTACGCCTTATTACCTGACGTTCAAGCAGGCTCAGGAGCTTGGGGGCAAAGTGAAGAAAGGAAGTAAATCCATCCCGATCTGTTATTGGAATTTTGTATATCGGCATAAGGAAACAGGAGAACGGATTCCCAAGGATTTGATTCAATACTATCCCAAGGATCTGGTGACGAAATTCTCTTATCTGAAAGAATACAAGGTCTTTTGTATCTCGGATATTGAAGGGATTGAGTTTGAAGAAATTAAAACAGGTAAGGCAGGTATTCCTCCAATTGAGCAATGCGAGGCAATATTTGATGAAATGTTGCATCCACCGAAAATTAGAATTCAAGGCAATGAGGCATATTACCATGTAGGGGAGGATTGCATCACGATTCCGGAAATGGCTAGGTTCGAACGGGCAGAAAGTTAGTATTCGGTGCTATTTCATGAGTTGGTGCATGCAACCGGAAATGAAAGCAGGCTTGGAAGAAGCGGAATCACTGAACCAACCCAATTCGGAACAGAAGCATACAGTAAGGAAGAGCTGATTGCTGAAATGGGAGCAGGGTACTTGGGTGGAATGACCGAGATACTGGATGAGGACTTAATCTCCAATCATACGGCCTATATTCAAAACTGGATTATTGTATTAAAGAAGGACAAGAGTTTACTGATTGAGGCAGCATCCAAAGCTCAAAAGGCAGTGGAATATATCTTGATGGAATGTCCATTTTGAAGAAAGGGGGAAACCCCTTTTTTGGTCGATTTTTTCAAGCTTTAATTTTGATTCAAGCTTCAGGGAGGAGATTTTTGGATTTCTATCTAAAGAACTGTGAGACATAGCATTCCTATCCGAACCATCCATTTATTTGAAAAGTTGGATCTCCTCTTGATTACATTTTTTTGTTTTTTCATTTTATTTCAATTTCCGTGAATCATCTTAGTTATTAATTTTTTTCATTTATAAAAAATGACATTTCGTTTACATACTCAAATCAATAGAACATGTTTGGACGCTTTCTTTTTAATATCGGTTATACATAATCTAAACAGTATATGAAATTTTCTGAGAAAAGATCAAATGATAAAGATCTTGTTGAAGAGTTTTTGGAATATCATTCCAATGGTAAACCAAAAATTAAGGGTAAACTTCTGAATAAAGTAAGAAATGGAGAGTGGGAGGAATATTATGAAAATGGTAATCTAAAACGCTCCGTTTCCTATTCAAACGGTTTGAAGGATGGGAGAACATTCGTTTTTAAGGAAAATGGAGAGATAGACTTTTTTATGGATTACAAAAATGGGAAGCTTTTGATTTCTCCAAAATTCAAAAAAATAGTTGGTAAGAAAAAAAATAGACTTTAAATCAGGAATACGAATGCTTCAAGTTAGAAAGAAATTGTTTCTATTGCCGTTATTCTTAATGGTATCTCAACTTAGTTTTGCTCAAGAATCCTCAGAGTTGTTGTATTCTGAAAGTCTAAAGGCACTCGACTCTTTAGTTGTTAATTCATTTAGATCTGCAAGTAATTCTACAGATTTTTTAATAATAAGAAAGGAAAGTTATGCTTATTTAAAGGGAATTGTTAGTACTATTGAAAGTGATATTAGGAATAGTATTGTTCAAGATTCAATTTTGCGAGTGAATTTTAGTTTAGCTATTGATTCACTAAATTCTGAAGTTTCAAATTTAAATGAACAGTTAGATTCAAGTTCTGAAAGAATTGTAGAAAAAGGTTCTTCAAGTTTTTATCTTATTTATTCCGTTGCATCGAGTATATTTTTGATATTCTTTTTAATAAAATTAATTTCTCAAAGGAATTATATTGATGGACTTCAAGAGGCATTTATTGAAATGGAGAATACATTTCAAGCTCACAAACGGAAGTCTATTGAAAAAGAAAGAAAGATAAAGAGAGAATTGATTGATTCTAATTTAAAGTTGGAAGAGCTTGAAAATCAGTTAAAATTGTTAAATCATTCAGATTGAAATATTTGATTTAACAAAATTTTATGACTTTAAATATAAATATCATGTGCCCATTTGAGTCCCCTTTTTTATCTAGTTTAAAAAACATCTATTTTCATTCAATAATATTTAATTATAAGGCTAGATTCTTTAAAATTCTGTTTCTATTCCTTTTAGCATTCTTTCCAATTATTGAGGGTGTTTCTATGCAGATTTTTGTCAAAACTCTGTCTGGAAAAACAATTACTTTAGATGTTGAACCGTCTGATACTATAGAGAATGTCGAAACAAAAATTCAAGATAGGGAAGGTATTCCTCCTAATTACATTTATTTAATATTTGCTGGTAAGCTTCTAGAGGAAGGGAAAACGCTTAGTGATTATAACATCCAAAAGGAATCAACGCTTTTCATGATTTTTAATTTTCCTGGTGGAAAGGGGACAGTTGAAGAACCATACGAGATTTCTACCTGGGAGCATTTGCACATGATCCGGTACAGTCTTGATAGTCATTTTACATTGACAAATGACTTAGATGAAAATACGGACGGTTATTCGATCTATGTTAAAAGTGGAGAATCACTTGTCAACGATGGAAAAGGCTGGGAGCCAATAGGAACATCAAGTTATCCATTTACGGGCAATTTCGATGGTAATGGTTTTAGTATTCAAGGCTTAGCAATAAAACGTTTTATCCAGACTAGGGTAGGTTTATTTGGGATAACAAAAAGCCCATCCATCATAGAAAATCTACAAGTAATGAATGCGGCTATAGAAGGAGGGGATCGCACTGGTGTCCTTGTAGGCGAATCCAGCGGAGCTATTAAAAAAGTTGGAGTATCCGGAACGGTCAAGGGTCAGCAATATAGTGGGGGAATAGTAGGAATTGTAGAGAGAAATGGTTCCATTGATTACAGCTATTCCACTGTCTCAGTATCTGGAACGGAGACGACCGGAGGAATCACCGGTTACCTATACGGATCTATCAGCAATTGTTATGTGGCAGAGGCTAAGATCAGTGGAAAATACCCAAGTGGAGGGTTGGTTGGACATCTTTTTAATGCAAGTATTTCCAATTCATATATTGCCGTCACCTACGATGGCCTGGTTTATCCTATCTTAGGTATCAGTGATAATTCTTCATCATCTTCGGTTTTTGTGGACATGAAGTTGAATGATTTTCGCTATTCTTCTGAAGGAGGTAAAACGACGATTGAATTAAAAACAGAAGATACCTTTATTCAATCTGGATGGGATTTCGAGAATGTTTGGGCCATCAAGGATGGGACAGATGAACTTGTTTCCTATCCCTACCTCCGCTCTTTCTCATACGATGAAGTGGATTCAAAAACAGAAAAAAATCCAATTCCCGGGTTACAAAGGATTTATGGCGGTGGTGATGGTTCGATTGAAAACCCTTACCAAATTAAAACATGGGAGGATTTGGCCTATGTAGAGTTTAATCTGGATTCAAATTTTAAGTTGGTTAATGATTTAAGCGAACTTACGGAGGGATATTCCAGGTATGTCAATCCGGGAGTCATCATTTCAAATGATTACAAAGGATGGAAACCATTAGCTTCGCCATCTAATCCATTTACAGGTAATTTCGATGGATCTGGATTTATCATAAAAGACTTGTTTATTAGTCTGAGTGATGAAAATAATGTGGGACTGTTTAGCCAGATAGGGGATGGAGGGAAAGTTTCTTCTTTGGGAATTGTCAATGCTCAAATCGTGGGGAAAGATAATGTTGGCGGGTTGGTTGGTTCAAACCTAGGAACTATAAATCAATCGTATGCAACAGGAAAAATCATAGGTAATCAAGATGTAGGAGGTCTTATTGGTGATAATCTTTCTGGAACTGTAACGAATTCCTATGCAGTGGGCACTGTAGCTGGCGAATCACAAGTCGGAGGCTTGATCGGAGACAACGGCGGATCTGTTTCATTTACCTATGCTGGTGTTTTTGTGACAGCTACTGATGAGCCAGGAGGCTTAATTGGGTTCAATGATGGGACTGTTTTGACCAGCTTTTGGGACACCGAATCTTCCAATCAGAGTGAAAGTGCAGGCGGGGAGGGAAAAAATTCAACGGAAATGAAAATCCTCGATGACTATATAAGTGCAAACTGGGATTTCACTACAATTTGGCAAATCGAAGACGTATCGACTGGTTTTGTTTCATACCCGTCTTTACGGAGCTTTTCCTATGATGAACCTGAAAAAGATCCGGCTATTAACCCCCTTCCAGGTTTGGAAGAGATTTTCGTCCCTGAAATAGTAAGTGAGAGGACAAGTTTTGAGGTTCTTTATGATGAAGATCTGAATTTTTCCGTAAGTGTCAGTCCTCTCAAAAGTACTTTTACTTCCCTTCAAAAGCCGGACTGGTTACAAGTTTCAGAATCCACTTCCAATCGTACGAGTTTAGTGGAAGAATTCGCTCCAGGTGATGAAATCCGAGCTATAACAGGGGACGCTGAAGGTACACTATATGCACTATCTTCTGATGGAACGCGAGTTTTTAAAATTGAAGCTAACGGCTCCTACATAACTTTTGCTTCTGGATTAAGTCCAAAAGCTTCTTATAGTATGGCCGTGGATGATAATTATTTGTATTTAATTTCGACTATATCACCTGTCGCTATTTTTAGGATTCCGTTAAGCAATCCGGCTGCAGGAGAGGAGTTGTTTTTGGATTTATCTGGCTATACAGGGATTATTTCAAGTTTCGGCTTGTTACAAATACTTTCAAAAGGCAATGATCTTTACGTGCATTTATTTTCCCAAATTGAATCAAGAATTTTACGAATTGATAAAGATTCCAAAACCATAGATATTTTTCTTGAGGATTCTTTAATAGGTTTTTCGTTTGACTCAAATGATAATCTTTATTTCATCACCTACCCAGACCTTTCCAATAATACCTCTAGTGTCGTTAAATATGATGGGGTATCAAAGGAGGTTATTAAAGAGTTTGAAATTTCTAATTCAAACTATCCTATTGGAATTGTTGAGGCCCTAAATGGAGATTGGTATATTTCCATGTACCAAAATGGAATCAGGCGGTACAACAATGATTTTTCCTTTTTTGAGCAAGTTGCAATTGATCCAGAGCATAATACATATTTTAGTATGGCTTCGAATCCCTTGTCTCAATTGTTGTATGTGGATATCGACCCTAATATGGATATGGGTACAAAGGTATATAAACTGGCTACAGGTCTAACGTTTAGCGGTACTCCTTCCCAAGCTGATGTGGGAACCCATGTTGTAAAACTTCAGGCGACCAATCTGGCTGGCTCTACAGATAAAGAATTATTGATTAAGGTTCTGGATCAAACAGCCCCACTTATCTCTGAATTGGATCCAAAAGATGATGCTGTTCAAGTAGCGCTGAAGCCGACCTTGTCAGTTACTTTTAATGAGCCGATTATTTTAGGTGAGGAAGGATTATTCCAACTATCAACTTTGGGAGAAAATGATGAGGTTTTAGATAAGTACTTAGAACTGAATTTGAGTAATTCTAAAGAGGCGTCTTTATTTAAGCTGTCTGAAGATAAGTTAAGCCTTTCTATTTCTATTCAAGAGGATCTTCCGGCAAACACGCATTTTGTCGTGAGTTTATCCGAAGGCTTTGTTTCCGATGAGGAGGGAAATGAGTTTGAAGGATTAACAGCCGAATCACTTGATTGGACTTTTAGGACTATAGAAAAATCCGATCAGACGATCAATTTTGGAGTAATACCTGAAAAGGCCTATGGTGATGAGCCATTTTCACTTGGGGAGAAAAAAACAGAAAGAGGGCTTGAAATTACCTATACGAGTTCAGATCCTACAATTGTCAAAATAGATGAGAATATCGCTACTATTCTCAAAGCCGGGACAGTACAGGTAACTGCCTCTCAAGCAGGAGATGAATCCAATAATCCTGTAGAAGTAGTTCAGCCTTTGGTGGTTAAGAAGGCACCTTTAACCATTTCTGCGGATAATCTGACAAAGGTTTTTGGTGAATTCAACCCTGAATTGACTTTTACCTACGAGGGCTTGGTTAATGGCGATACGAAGATCGATACGGAGCCGACAGTTAGTACAACAGCTACTGCTGCTTCTCCTGTAGGCGAGTATACGATTGAGCTAATAGGTGCAGAGGATGCCAATTACGAAGTTGAACTGAAGAATGGTACGCTGACAGTTGTCAAAGCCAAACTGACAATCAAGGCTGATGATAAGCAGCGGGCCTTTGGTGAAGATAATCCGGAACTGACCTTTACCTATGATGGTTTGGTGAATGGAGACACGAAGATAGGTACGGAGCCGACAATCAGTACAACCGCGACTACTTCATCAGCTGTAGGGGAGTATCCGATTACGTTAACCGGCGGAGCAGCTGCCAACTACGATATAGAGTTAGTGGAGGGCACTCTTACTATTGGTAAAGCCAAGGTGACGATCACCGCTGACAATAAACAGCGCGCCTATGGCGAAGAAAATCCGGAGCTGACCTTTACCTATAATGGTTTGGTTAATGGGGATACGAATATTGAGACTGAGCCGACAATCAGTACAAGTGCGACTGCTGCTTCTCCTGTAGGCGAGTATACGATTGAGCTAATAGGTGCAGAGGATGCCAATTACGAAGTTGAGTTAAAGAATGGAGCACTGACAGTTGTTAAAGCCAATCTGACAATCACGGCTAATGACAAGCAGCGTGCATTTGGTGAAGATAATCCAGAGTTGACCTTTACTTACAGTGGTCTCAAAAACGGAGATACGAAGATAGCTACTGAACCGACAATCAGTACAACCGCGACTACTGTATCAGCTGTCGGGGAGTATCCGATTACATTGAAAGGAGGTTCTGATCCCAATTATAAGATAGAGTTTACGGATGGTACATTGAGTATTCTAGAAAAGCTACTCAGTGATGATGAAATCGTAATTGAGCCTATTTCAGATTTGATTTATACTGGTCAGGCTCAAGAACCTATAATAAAAGTTAGAGATGGTAGCAAGCTGTTAATATTGAATACTGACTATAGGGTAAATTATTCCGATAATATCAATGCGGGGATAGGGTTAGCTACCATTACCGGTATTGGGAACTACAGTAGCACGACAACTCAGACTTTTGCGATTATTACAAAACAGATCAAGGTGGTGGTAGCCCATCAGGGCAAAGACTACGGAGATAAGGATCCTGAGTTGGTTTACACCCTGGAACCGGGACTCTTTGGCAATGATCAGGCAAGTGGTTCATTGAACCGAAATGCCGGTGAAGCAGTGGGAAGGTATTCGATTACCTTGGGAAGCTTAGATGCAGGTTCAAACTATGAACTCGTACTTCAGGGTAATCCTGAATTTGAAATCCGAAGAGTGGATAGAGATGGGGATGGTGTACCTGATGATACAGAAGATCAACAAGGTACCAATCCGAATGATATAACTGACTTTAAGGATTCAGATATAGATGGTGTTCCAGACTATGTGGAAGAGCAGGATGGCACGGATCCGAATGATGCGACTGACTTTAAGGACTCAGATGGAGACGGTGTGCCGGATTATGTAGAGGAGCGAGATGGAACCGATCCTAATGATAAGGATGACTTCAAGGATTCTGATGGAGACGGTGTGCCTGATTATGTAGAGGACCGAGATGGCACAGATCCAAATGATCCGACTGATTTTAAGGACTCGGATGGAGACGGTGTGCCTGATTATGTAGAGGAGCGTGATGGCACGGATCCGAATGATGCAATGGACTTTAAGGATTCGGATGGAGACGGTGTGCCTGATTATGTAGAGGAGCGAGATGGTACGGATCCGAATGATAATGATGAATTTAATGACTCTGATAGAGACGGTGTACCGGATTATGTAGAGGAGCGTGAAGGCACGGATCCGAATGATGCAACGGACTTCAAGGATTCCGATGGAGATGGAGTACCGGATTACGTAGAGGAGCTTGATGGCACGGATCCGAATGATCCTACTGACTTTAAGGATTCGGATGGAGACGGTGTACCAGACTATGTAGAAGAGCGAGATGGCACTGATCCAGATGATCCGACTGACTTTAAGGATTCCGATGGAGATGGCGTACCAGACTATGTAGAAGAGCGAGATGGCACTGATCCAGATGATCCGACTGACTTTAAGGATTCGGATGGAGACGGTGTGCCTGATTATGTAGAGGAGCGTGAAGGCACGGATCCGAATGATGCAACGGACCTTAAGGATTCGGATGGAGACGGTGTGCCAGACTATGTAGAGGAGCGAGATGGCACTGATCCAGATGATCCGACTGACTTTAAGGACTCTGATGGAGACGGTGTACCAGACTATGTAGAGGAGCGAGATGGCACGGATCCGAATGATGAAACGGACTTTAAGGACTCTGACGGCGATGGTGTGCCAGACTATGTAGAAGAGCGTGATGGCACTGATCTAGATGATCCGACTGACTTTAAGGATTCGGATGGAGACGGTGTGCCAGACTATGTAGAAGAGCGTGAAGGCACGGATCCGAATGATGCAACGGACTCCAAGGATTCCGATGGAGATGGAGTGCCAGACTATGTAGAAGAGCGAGATGGCACTGATCCAGATGATCCGACTGACTTTAAGGATTCGGATGGAGACGGTGTGCCAGACTATGTAGAAGAGCGAGATGGTACCGATCCAACTGATCCACAAGATGCAAAAGACTCGGATGGAGACGGTGTTCCTGACCATGTTCAGACCAGATCTATTCTTGAGGTGTCTCCGATAAGTATTGTTTCCAATTGGGGAAATACCAATGTGGTATTGGAGTTCCCAACCCGGGTTATCGTGGTAATGGGAGATGGCAGTATTCGGGAATTGGCTGTAAGGTGGAATCTCGAAGGCTTGGATGTGAATCTGTTTAAAAGAGGGCACTATGTGCTGCCAGGAGACCTTGAACTTGAAAAAGGCATGTATAATCCGTATGAATTGACAGGCCGAATCAATCTTCGAGTTTTGCCGAAGGCTGCCCCGTTGGATGTGTCCTTGACGAACAATGTGTTTGAGGGATCAACGAACAACTTCTTCATCACGGTGGGCGCCTTCCAGGTAATCGATCCGGTGGATGACATCCATGAGTTGGAACTGATAGGGGAAGGCTATGACAACGCCTACTTTGAGATCAGGGACAACATACTGTTCTGGAGCAGTGCAAACCGTGCCGAGGGTAGGACAAGCTTTACGATTCTTGTAAGAGTGACCGACCGGGACGGCAACACGTTGGAGAAGTTCTTTGAGGTGATCAGAACCCGCAAGGACATCAATGCTATCGAGGTGTTCAATGCCTTCACGCCTGACGGCGACGGGGTGAATGATACTTGGGGAGTACCGGATATCCGTTTCTACCGCAGTGCACGGGTACAGGTCTTTGACCGCAGCGGAGTCCGTGTGTTCTACACTGAGGATCCGGACCAGGTATGGAACGGAAGCTACGGAGGCAAGGAGCTGCCTACGGGAGCCTACACCTGGGTGTTGGAAGTGGGCGAGACCGGCGAGAAGCGAATGGGAATCCTGAATCTGTTGAGATAATAAAATGTACCAAGTACGATGTACCAAGCCACTGTACTTGGTACTTGGTACATCGTACATAATAAAAGAATTATGAAAAAGATATTTATACTATTGATAGCTTTTGGTCTGAGCACTTCGCTCTTTGGCCAGTCCCGGAAGTATATCAGTCAGTTTTCGCATTTTCAGAGTTACTTCAATGCGGGTCTGACGGGCTATGAGGGGAGTACGCTTCGTAGCTTTGTACGGAATCAGTGGTCTGGACTGGAGGGCGCACCGCGGACTTACTTTCTGAGTGCGGAGCTGGACTTCGGGGATCTGGGAGGCTCGACAGACGGGGACTTGCTGGGCAAGAACGCGATGTCGGTGAACCTCCTGCATGATACCTACGGCGCTTTCCGGGAGACGGAGTTGTTGCTGGGCTATGCTTCCCGTATCCGTCTGAGTGAAAGCCACAACCTCCGGTTGGGAGTGGGGGTAAGCTATCAGCAGATCCGTCTGGACGGGACGCTGCTGAACCCCGAGGAGCAGAACGACCCGAGACTGGGTCAATACCTGGGCCAGTTTACGGACATGTCGGTGACGGACTTCAATATCGGGATGGCACTGACGCACCGGAAGTACTATGTGAGCTACGGGATGCACCGGGTGAACGGGGGCAGGCTGACTTCGGGAGATGCCTTTATGGAATCGTACCCGGCCTCTCAGATCATACAGGCAGGCTTCCGGGACAGAGTGGGTCCGAATATGTCCCTGATCGTAAACGGGATGTACCGGGTACAGCGCGACCTACCCGAGCAGCTGGATGTGAATATGAAGCTCCTGCTGCAGGATCGCGTATGGGTAGGCATGGGCCATCGCTTTGACTATGCGACAAATGTACAGTTTGGTGTATTGGCCAGCGGCTTGCGACTGGGCTATGTGTTTGAGTTTCCGGTGGCGAGGAGCTATCAGCTACCGGGCAGGACGCATGAGTTCACGGCCATCCTACAGCTCTTTGGCAGGGACAGGGAGCGAAGCGGGATTCCGATTTGGTAATGCCTGTTGGGCTATGTTATTAGAAAAGTATAGTAAAGATTGGGTGATTTGTTCATTTGGACTAAAAATGTTTGTTGAAATTGAAAATCATGGTTGATAATACGAAAATATTGCTTGTAGATGATGACGCTGTTTTTACAATGATCCATAGAATGCTATTAGAGAAGGCTGGTTTTAATGTTCATCCTGATAGGTTTCAAAATGGAGAAGAAGTAATTGCTTTTTTAAGGGGTATTCAGGAATTTAAAAATCATTTTTTGATTTTCCTTGATTTAAATATGCCAATATTAGACGGTTGGCAAGTTTTGAAGTATTTAAACTCCTTTCAGCATAAAGAATTCATCCAAGTGATTATCATCTCTTCATCGGTAGATAAAGCAGATAGAAAAAAAGCTGAATTGTATCAGTTTGTGATTGATTTTATCGAAAAACCAATCACACTGAATTATTTGATGAGTTTGAAGGATAAAGTGATTGGTATATAAAATTTATCAAATACTAAGAAAGCATAGAATCAGTTTTTAAGATTCATGGCTATTTGAAATTGATAATTATTTATGTAAATATTGACCTTTTTCTATTATGAAGTAGTTCTCACTTTGGAAAGATTTTTGGAAAAAAAGAAGGAAACCAATAAAGAATAAATTAATACATACAACCATACCCTATGAATTGGAAAAGGACCTGCCGGCTGGTGGGTCTTTTTTTTTCATGATGAATAATTATTTAAAAATCATTTTTTTGTATTTGAAAATGGTAGAATTTGTAAAAAATACCTATTTTATGGTATTTTTTTCTTAGTCTTTTTAGACGTTTTTTACTGATGTATGAAATTAAATATTTGAAGAAATTAAAAGCTTATCATATACCTATATTTAAATAGGTATTAAGAGCCTTCTCTATTTTAAATAAAGAGTATTAAAAAGAAAGCCACATGAATAGTCAAATTTTGTATTTTCTGAAAGAATTAAAGAGGAACAGTAGACGATCATTGGTTCTTCAGGAAAGGCTAGTTTTAGAGGAAGATTGGAGTGATTTCGAAATTTTTGATTCTATTTCCTTTTCAATTGGGCTTATAAAAATAGGTTATTCTTCTCTTGATTTTATGCTTATAGAGTACTCTACTTTTGAAGAAGTGGAAACAAAAATGATTCACTTTAGGGAAAGAAATCCCTTAAATATTAATTCAATAATTGGATTAAATGTTTCTTACTATATTAATAAGGGTCTCGAAGAAGTCAAGCAGAAACATTCCAGTGATTTTTATCCTCAAAAACAAAAGTCATTTAACTGGGAATCGGAAATCACTCACAAGATTTACAGATTTAATTTGAATCGTTTTTTTGAATAATTGGATAGGTGAATTTTCATAGAACTAACATAGTTCGTTCATTTTGTTTACTTTTTGTTTCGATTGGGTAATAAACTTCATGCATCATAGAAGTTTATTTAAAGCAACAGCTTAAATTTTAGAATGAATTTATTGAATTAATAATTAGTTTATCAAACTGTTGCATTGCTTCTAAATAGGAAGTGACAAATAAATATTTGAACTTCTTGCACCCTATTTACCTATTAAAAGAGACTGATCTATTCATACTTTTCATGTTAATTTTGCTCAAATGTCAATTTATTTGAAGTCAGTTATTTACTTAAGTTTTCTGTTTTTGATATTTTCCTGTCAAGTAAGGGACAAGGTAAGCATACAGAAAGAATCTGCTTTTGATCCATATCAAGATGAGATTTATTTTAACAGTGATAATTTTAAATCCAAAGTTGAATTTGGAAATTATCTCGTTAGAATCACTGGCTGTCATAAATGCCATACACCTAAGATTCTAACTCCAGATGGTTATGCAGATGATCTTTCACGTGCACTCTCGGGCTTTCCTCAAGATATGAAACTACCTGAAATTGATAGGGAAAACATTGAATTAGCTGGACTAAGTGTTACTAAGGATTTCAATGTTTGGTTTGGAGCCTGGGGAGTTTCATTTGCTTCCAATATTACCTCAGATGAAACAGGGATAGGAAACTGGACAGAGGATGAGTTTTTCATAGCATTGCGAGGGGGGAAATCAAAAGGTATAATCACGAATAGATCAATTTTACCGCCTATGTCGAATGAAATGTTTCTTGAAATGACTGATGAGGAAATCAGTGCTATATATGCCTATTTGCAATCTACAAGACCTGTTAAGAACCTTGTACCAGAACCTCTTCCTCCAATTTTGAATGAGTTATATTAAGATGAATTAATAAAAGTTTTCTTGACCCATAGTTTTGATTCCGGAAAAGGGAAGTTTTCAAAATTTCCCCTTTTTCTTTTTCCTGTAAATTGGTCATTAGTCAACCTTAGTATTTTTTCTGGATATTGCGTGTTTAAAGAAGGAAAAGTGACATAGTTTAAATTTAATCATTCTTGCAAGAAACGGTTTTTAAATATCATTACTAAGTTTCCATATGAATCTTGTCAATTCAAAGCCTATCCATTCTTTCAATTTAAATTCTAAATTTTTTAAGATTCAATCTAATTTTGTGGGATTGTAAAATAATTGTCAATCGTAGAAATAAATACCCAATAAATGAATACTAGAATTCACCAAATCGTATGGTCTTTTACTTTGAATTTATTCAAGAAGAAAAAACGCTTTCCTGGGATCATTTCCGATTTAAAGGAATTGGAGAGTTTCATCAAGATGCTGAGACCTTGGAAAACGGATAAACCGCTGATTCGATTGGGGTCGGATCATGATGGAGGATATTTAGTTCCGGATGATTTGGATGGTATCCACTTATTGATTTCACCTGGAGTTGGTAACTTGTCTCAATTTGAAAAGGATTGTGCAGAGCGGGGTATGAAAGTTCATTTGATTGATGCCTCTGTTTCAGAAATTCCGGATACCCATCCTAATTTTGTGTTCCATCCGGTTTTTTTGGGGGGCGGGAATAATGAAGTTCCGTTTAGTAAGTTTTTGAGCAGGCTGGATCTTGAAAACTACCCAGGCGACTGGATGCTTCAAATGGATATTGAAGGAGCTGAATGGGAAAATTTAATTGAAATTCCTGTTGAAGTCTTAAACCGTTTTAGAATTCTGGTTTTGGAATTTCATCAGATGGATAATTTATTTAATGCTCCATATTTTAATTTGGTAAAAAAAGTATTAGAAAAACTTTCATTTAATTTTGAAATCGTTCACATTCATCCCAATAATTTTAGCAATAAAATTCAAATAGAAGGGATTGAAATCCCCAGGTATTTGGAATTTACTTTTTTAAGAAAGGATCGAATTGGATCCAAAGAGCCTGCAAGACAATTTCCACACCCACTTGATCAAGATTGCTTATCGGGAGGAGAAAGTTTACACTTGCCTTCTTGTTGGTATGATTTTTAATTTTTACGAGATTTGTCTTTAAGTTGGATTCTTTAGATATTTTTTGCCTTTTTTGATAGGAGTGACGAAAACTTTTCGTTATTCATTCAAAAAAGATCCCTTAGACCTGATTTTCTTAAAGCTTTAGAAGATTTGATTCGGATTAACTCCATCAATGGTAAATCTCTTTTCCAAGAATTATCAAAGTGGTGTATGCTATACGTTTCAGGACTTATTTCAATCTTTTTCGTTGCCCAGCACTTAGGACTGAAGAAATTACTGGAAAAGCGAAAGAAGCAATCCTCATGATCTTTGAATTCATTGATAGAAGAAATAGTTTGTAAATTAAATTTACTTGTAACGACTTGGCGGATTACTTCTGGAAGAACAGTTTGGTCATACCTACCCCAACCTAAATAAAACCTTCTGGTATCAAATTGTTCCATACATTGCTTTAGCCAATTGGTGCCTTTCTGTGCACCAATTAATGCAGCTTCAAACCCAAATGGGGACTTTTCCTCTCCAATAAAATAGGGTAGGCTCAAAAGTTCATCGAGAGGCTTTAACAATTCAACATCTGCATCCAGGTAAACTCCTCCATGATGATAGAGTGCGTATAGACGAATATAATCTGATGCAAAGGCATATTTTTTATGATGTATGGTTTCCTTTACCCAGGGGTGACTATTGCTATCAAATCGATTTAAATCCCAAAGAATAAGGTTGTAATCTGGTAGATGTTTTTTCCAAGATTTAATGCATTTATGATTTAATTCAGACATAGGTCCTTTACCTAGCCAACAATAATGGATGGTTTTTGGGATCATTAATGTTTTTTCGAAAAATGATTACAGTAATTTTACTTTTGTTAATGTAAAATTATGGATAAACAATAGATTTTAATTTATATATAATTCACTTTATTATCCTTTTACTTCATTTTATTTATATTGCTATTTCTATTGATAAGTGTTTAATTGTTTTATGGTAGATAAATGTTTTTTAATCTAAATTTACTTTCAAATGAATGATTTAGAAAAATATTTTTTTGGAAATAGAGGGAATCTAATTCATAAATGGAGGCATTATTTTGAAGTATATGACCGACATTTCCAAAGGTTTAGAAATAAAGAGCTTGTCCTTCTTGAAATAGGAGTATTCGACGGGGGAAGTCTGCAGATGTGGAAGCATTACTTTGGACCAAAAGCAAAAATTTATGGTATTGATATTAATCCCGCATGCAAGCAGCTTGAAGAGGAGAACATTGAAATCTTAATTGGATCTCAGTCCGACCCGGAGTTTTTAATGAGAGTTAAACAAAAAATACCACGAATTGATATTTTAATCGATGATGGAGGTCATATGATGAGGCAGCAAATATTCACCTTTGAACATTTGTTTGATCATATGAGTAATGATGGAGTATACTTGTGTGAGGATTTATGCACTTCCTACTGGCTAAAGTATGGAGGAGGTCACAAGCGAAAAGGTACTTTTATAGAATATACTAAAGATCTAATTGATAAGCTAAACGCCTATCATTCAGAACAAGACTCACTACAAGTCAGTGAGTTTACTAAGTCCACCAATTCCCTTCATTTCTACGATGGTATTTTCATTGTTGAAAAAAAGCCAAGAAAAAAACCTTGGCACGAAAAGAGGGGAAAAGCTTATTTCAAACGGGGGAAAATCAAGTTGAATCACAAACAAAAGCTTAAAGTTGCAATTCTTATGTTTGGCAATAGGCTCCTAAGATTTTTCCGTTTGCCGGGATTGGTTTGGAGGTAAGTATTGTGAAACGCTAAAAATATTATAACCGGAATAATTTCACTGATTTATATCAATAGGTAAATATAAAATATAGGCTATTAACTAATTTTACTTTGATTTTCCCTATCGAAAAAGATTTAGAATATTTTTCAAGGATCTATAATTCTTTTTTGTTTAAGGAGCGAAGAGTTAGTTCTGATGCTTAGAATTTTCAATCTTAATTATCGAATCATTTAAAATTTAAAAATATGAATAGAAAGATCGCATTAATTACAGGAGTAACTGGGCAAGATGGTGCTTATTTGTCAGAGTTTTTATTTGCTAAGGGATATGAAGTACATGGATTGAAGCGTAGGGTATCCCTTTAACACCTCCCGAATAGATCACCTTTATCAAGACCCTCATACAAATCATCCTAGCTTTATATTACATTATGAGGATATGACAGACAGCAATAATTTAATTGCCTTAATTCAAAAGATAAAACCGGATGAAATCTATAACCTAGCAGCTATGTCCCATGTGAAAGTTTCTTTTGAAACACCCTTATATACAGGTGATGTGGATGGAATGGGTGCTTTGCGGATACTGCATGCGGTTAGACTTTTAGGCCTAGAAAAAAAGACAAGGATATATCAAGCATCTACCTCTGAATTGTATGGAAAGGTACAGGAGATACCTCAAAATGAGAAAACTCCTTTCTACCCGAGAAGCCCTTATGCAGTTGCAAAGATGTTTGCTTATTGGAGTACAATAAATTACCGAGAGGCTTATGGGCTTTTTGCAGTAAATGGAATATTATTCAACCATGAATCTCCTCTCCGTGGAGAAACTTTTGTAACCAGAAAAATTTCCAGGGGAGTGGCGCGTATTGCATTGGGGCTCGAAAATAAATTATGGTTAGGGAATTTGGATTCAAAAAGGGATTGGGGCCATGCGAAAGATTACGTTCGAATGATGTGGCTGATCTTGCAAGCAACTAAAGCAGAGGATTGGGTAATAGCGACCGGAAAAGCCACAAGTGTTCGGGAATTTGTACAATTCGCCTTTGATGAAATAGGACTTTCAATTGAGTTTTATGGAAAAGGTCAAGAAGAAAAAGGCATATTGAAAGCTGTGAATGAGGAAAAGTTCCTCAAAGCTATCGGTGCTTTACCCATTTTAAGGAACGAAGAACTAGAGAAATGTAATAAAAAACTAGAAAAAATCAAAAATAGGATTGGGGATGAGCTAATAGGAGTAGACCCCATGTACTTTCGTCCAACTGAAGTAGATTTCCTTTTGGGGGATCCCTCCAAGGCAAAAGCGTTGCTTGGTTGGGAGCCTGAGTATGATATTCATGACTTGGTCAGGGAAATGGTCTTACATGATTTAGGCCTTGTTAGTCAAGAAATCCTTACCCGCAAAATTTAAATATTTGGCTTAGGGCTTTATGGGTTTTTGACGTTTTCGATTATACTCTGTTATTTCATCTCTTGTGAGAGGTTCTTCTTTTATGATTTTGATCGTGCTTCTAGTTCTTCCAGATGAATCTTTTTCTTTGGTTTTTTGAATTGTAATGCGGACAAGGTCATCATTTAGGGAGCCTTCTTCAGGAAAAAAATCCTGTACCTTGCACCCAAGTGCTTTGGCGGCAAGATTTAAATGCCGGATGCTAAATTTCGAATTGAAGGCAAGGTTTTCCATATTTCCAATTAGTTTTTCTGAAAAACCCATATCTATTGAAAGCTCCATTTGACTGATATTCAATTGTTTCCTTCTTTTTTTAATTTCTTGGGTAACATAGAGATCCAAAGCGGAAACAATACGAATTATTTCTTCTCCGTATTCCATACCCAATAAAAGCCTAAAAAAAATTCAAATTTACCCTATTTGGATTAGGTAAATGTGTTTTCTACCCTGCTTTTTGATTCTTTGGACCCAAATTGTAAATGAATCACCCTAAGTGAAAAAGTAATAAGCTACAAGGGCTATGGAATAACAGAGATGCATGTTGCAATATCTTCAATGATTAAGAAATACAAAAAAACCTCCAAGTTATCTTGGAGGTATTTAGGTACAGGGTTAATTGTATCTAAGGTTGATTGTTAGAGGTTATTCAGATTCAGTGCTATCCTCGCTAATGGGCTCAGACATAGTGGTATCTGTATCTACAGGAGCTTCCTCCATCGATTCAGCTGGAGCTTCCTCCATGGTCTCTACAGTTTCCTCTTCCGTGGCATCAACAACTTCTTCAGTAGAAGCTTCTTCTGCACTTTCTTCTTTTTTAGAACCACAAGATCCAAGCACTCCGATCAAGAAGAAACCAATTAATACCTTTGAGGTAAGTGATTTAAGCTTTTTTGAAATCATTTTATTAGTGGTTAAGGTTGATATGGAATTTGAATTTAGAAGCACCGATTGACTTACCAATAGCATCTGCTATGATTATTCATTTATTGATAAAAAACGTAAATGAACGGTCTTTTATGAGCTTGTTTCTATTGTAACGGTTTGATTCTAGTGGTTCAGTTGATAAAAATTAAAAGAAAGATGTCTTTGGAAAGTCAATGAGCCAGCAAGCTGAATGAAAAGATTGAAGTGTCTCAAAATTCAATTAGAGTCTTAAAAAAAATCAATTAATTTCCAGTAGATGTTCAAGCTCGATTTGTCTAAGATTTTGGATTGAGTTTGAAAAACTATTTTGGTGAGAATTTTTTAAATGAATGGCCGCTTCCTTACCAATACCGAAATTGTGTGGCTGGAATTCTGTGAATTTGGTCGATATATGAAATTATCTATCATATGAAACTTTTCCGCGGTGGCCGATTGGACACCGGTCCAGAGGCGGATACATCTGGATTAGCAATGAAAATTTGGATACAGGCATCTTTGCTAATAATCATATATTTTTTTCAAAATAGTTAAATTGAAAGTTTATTCTCTTTCTTGTAGAAGATCTCATTTTAAATAGAACAATTTTATTGTTATTGTTTGTTTAATTAATATAAAATCTCTTTTTTTGAACGCATAATTTTGACGAAATGAGCTTTAGAAAATTAGTTAAGGAGTCACTTTCCATGTTGGATAAATCTGACAAAGGGGTGATCTTTCAAGATATAGACAATCAGATCATTCATGTTGCCGACGCAGCTTTTTATAAAAAGAGTGTCTATCCGAAGGATCTGATAAAAACGTTAAATGATAATTTTAATATATCTGGCTTTCCTTTGGATGATCCTCAGTTTCGGAAAGACTTGATTCATCTTATCGAGAAATACGAGGATGCAATCAAACATAAGCCCAGAAAGAAATTTGAGTTTGTGGATTCTGATTTTGGGAAAATTATTTAGTAATTGATCAAACAGTTTTTCCGGGTATTTCTAAGGATTGAAATTTTTACTCTACTATAATGTTATTTTAATCTAAATCTTTTTTTTTTTTTAACCGCTTAAATAACTGGAGGTTTAGATTTTTTCATTAATTTGAACAATAGTTATCTGAAAAGTGCAACCAAGTTATCAATAGCTAGAACAATAATCCATGAATCCGTTCATAGCTTTGTAAGCAATTAACTCTATGCTGATCTAGATTACAGTATAGAGTTTCAGATTAAATATCAAAAATACCTTGTAAAAAATGGTCTTAATAGAGCACAACATGAACTCATGGGTGAGTATGTAGCAATGATGGCCTAAAACTTGAAGGAATGGGGTAGAAGATATGGTGCTATTCAAGCAGACTTATTAGATGATGAGTATTACTATGCAATGCTGTTTGGGGGGGTGTATAAGAATAAAAATAATAGTTCTACTGATTCATTAAAAAAAACTTGTTCCTAGTGGTTCTGATAGACTTAAAATCCGGGATATAATACTAAACGAACAAAATGGTACAAACTCCAAAGGGAATAAATGCGAAGAATAATCCAATTTACATTGACAATTTCAATTGTATTATTTTCAAGAATGCCAAGCTTATGTCAGGATATTTCTGAAAAGGAGTATGAAATAATTAATGATATCGGTATTAGTGCAAATAAGGGGTATTTGTCTCCAATTTATAAAGTTATTGACTTTTGTGAGGAGAATTATTCGTTCTTATTTGAGAATCCAACAAATAATAAATTTATCCCTTCTGGATTAACTGAGCTTGAATATCTTCAATTTATTCAAGGCTTTGATTTTGATTCTATAAGAAGTGACTCTGTTTTAGAATCTGAATCGCGGATTTTAAAGAAAAAAAAGCTAGGAAAAAAGATAAAAATAACGAATTCACCCAAAAAAGGAACTATTATTTGTCGCCCAATAATTTGGGGAAGAAAAGCAATTTTATATTTGAAGACATCCGGTGATAGTTTTATCGAAACAGTTTTCCTTTTAGAAAAATCAACAAATTGGCATGTTGTAGGTGAGTTGGTTATTTCGATAAAAATCAGAGAAGAGACTTAATTTAAATATCCTGAAATTATAATCGATAGAGCGGTCAGTGGCTGCTTTTCTTTGCCTTTTCGAAATCAAAATCCTCTGAAAGCAAAGCAGAATCATTGGATTTCTAGTTTTGCTTGCTTACTGTTGCGTCTTTTGGTTTCGTTATACTTCTCCGGAAGCTGCATCTCCATTTTTATAAATATCCAGAGTCAGCAGGATAGGGGAATTATGTGAGTGACACTCACAGGGGTGGTTGTTTTCTGAGAGTAGCAAGGCTTCTAGGCGCGGGGATTTCATGTTCGATTAGCTGAGTAAAGTGGATTTTCAATTTGAAAATCCTGCATCAATTTTTCGGAAATACCAATCGAGAGATTGGTAGTTGAGTTTTTGGTTTGTAAGATGGAAAAACCTAATTTCAATGGAGTTTTGAACAAACTAAATGCAACTAATCAAAATAGTATTTATTGGCTTATTGGCAATACTTCCATGGAGCAGACACCTATCTGCTCAAACATTGACAAAGCAAGAATATAAAGTAATCAATGACCTTTTTGGCTGTATGCGAGATTCGGAGAGGTACCATATTTTTCAACACTCAGTTCCTGATTCAGTATTTAATTATTTTAGTGATATAGACCCGGATAATCTTTGGAAACCTGTCTATTTGGAGAAAGATGAGTTTCACAACATTTTAAACAGTTTTTCTTTTGATAGGAAGAAAATGGATAGTCTTGATAGATACTCTTACATCTTAGAAAATTCCAAATTAGAAAGAGGGATTAAGATTAAGAAATCTCAAAATAAAGGAAAGCTTATCTCTAGACCCTTTATTTCAGATAGATATGCGATTATCTATTCCAAAGATTCTTGTATTAGTCATAGGGAAGAGTTCATCATAGCAAAAAAAATGAGTGCAACGGGTACATGGGTCTACTACGGTGATATTCTAATCTCTGAGTCATTTGTTGATCCTTTGATTCCAAAAAACTGGAGATGGAAAAAATTTTTGTGGTCTATCAATGTATTCAGAATATTCAGAGACAAGTATTGCGATTAATGACAACAAGATAAAGTTATAGTTAGGATTCCTCCTTTAGTAAAAAGAGACAGCGATCATTGGCCGCTGTTTTTTGCTTTTATGGTACTAGGCCGGTTTTTTTGCCAGATTAAATCTGGAGAGTTTAACTTATCAGTGTTGAGAAAGAGCAAATTTCATCAGGTAGTAGTATTAATTTGAATAACCGAAATGGAAATTAAAATCAGGATTAGGTATCTTTATTCGTTGCTGTGATGATTGAATTTTACATGTCAACAGTCAAAGAATTATTCATTCTGAGGTGTAAGTTCAGGTTTTCTGATTTTATCTTTACTTCTTCAGGTATTGCTTGATTATGAGTTAATGGAATAAGAAATGGGTTACAAAAGCGTTTGTTTAGAATGTAGGAAAGCATACAATAATTTTCTTGATTTAGATAGTCATAAAAAAGAGGTATGTCCTGATTGCGGAGAAAGCATGTTCTTTCTTAGTCACCTTTTTAAACCGCCCAAAAGAACAGATCACAAGAAGTGGAAAGTGGTTAAATTCCTAGTTGAAAGTGGATTCAACTATTACCATACTTATACTATGATCGAACCGGGTGTATACATGCAAATGGGTAAATATCCTGAAACAATGAAAGAAGCTGAAGAATTCGTGAAGACTTTTTGTAGTATCCGACGATAATGAGGCCAATTGTAAGCTCCCCCTAAAATTGAGCCAATCAAATACTTTTCACCAGATAGCGAAGGTAAGTGAATACTCCAAGCAGTTCAAGACCAAGACGAGCGGTTGGCTTAGGCCAACCGGTCTTGAGCTGCTTTCCGTATTCACTTTTTAGCCGCTTATCGGTTGAAAAGCAAAAGATGTGTTTATTTGAGTTCTATCAATATACCTAAGGTAGTCCGCTATCCAAGTGCATCTTAAGGCCTCTCTCGATTATTGTCTTTTATCAATTTGTTCCTAGTTTAGGTGAAAAAACCGGTCCAGTTATTTATGCGGTTTGGAAAAATTGGAAACACTTTTGCCTGGCGATTAAATTCATTTCATATTAAAGGATAATATTAAAAGTAGTTTACCAAGACTTAAAAGAGATGCACTTTTCAAGGCTAATCTTCTTTTTTCTTTTACAAATCGCTAATTCTAAATCAAAACCGGGAGAGTAGCTTGCTTTTGTGAAAAAGAAGAAAAACTCAATCAGTCAAATCCAACTCCTTGCTTTTATTGGGGTAATTATTTTGGGTTTGAGCACTTTATATCTGCCAAAAGGTAATCCTGAACTTTTTTTGAACCAATATCACCATCCACTTCTTGATTTGTTTTTTTCCACTTGGACGCATATGGGTGATGCTGTGGTTTTGGTGGTAATCTTGCCGATTTTAGCCTTAAGAAAAGTTTCCTTCGCTATTTTCATGAGCCTATCGGTTATAATTCAGATCCTTTTAATTATGATCACCAAACATGGCTTTTTTAGGGGTATGCCTAGGCCTGCTGAATATCTTAAAGGAATGTCATTTTATCAGGTTCCTAGTATTGAGCTTCATCACTGGAACTCGTTCCCATCCGGTCATACTGCCACAGGTTTGGTCATTGCATCCTGTTTAATGATCATATTTAGCCGAAAGAGACATCTTCAATGGATATTTTTAATAGCTGGTTTTCTAATAGCTATTAGCCGAGTGTATTTGATGCAGCATTTTTTTGTGGACATATTTGCTGGAGCCGCTTTAGGAATGCTATCTGCCTGGATAGGGCGCGCACTGTATTTTCAATTTTTCCCAAATAAAAGATTTAAACGTTCCATTTTGGTTTATATGGGTTTTGGCAAAGCGAAACGAGTTATTCCTCCAAGTAAAAATCCTGAGATTTCGGTCTGATTAAAACTAATTCTGTTCCTTCGAAAATATCCTTGCCCTGGAAAATCTTTTCATAGGCATAGGGAAAAGAATCCAAAAACTTCCGATCTGTAATGATTAAAACATCCATCTGATTGGCAGTAGACTCATTCCATGCCGGTATTACCTTCTTAGCTTGAAAAGGAAATGCGGGATTCATTTTCTTCCAATAATATAGATGATCCTCGTTTTGCCAGTGGATTTGGGATCGTTTTACCGGGTTTTGTGCATCTATCTCAGGTAAGAGGCGAAGTATCAAAAAGAAAGCAAACCCTAAAAAACCTAAACCCAATGATAAAAAGGAAGCTACTCTCCTTTTTTGAAATATAAAATACACGGCAACCAGGCCAAGTAATGCTGGAATTATTCCCCAAACCAAAGCAAAAGGTTCCTCAAAATAGCTCCTCTGAAGATCTTGGGTGTAAAAAAGAACAATGGGTAAAGCCATCAGGACCAAAGCTCCTACACAAGTGGTCACTTTAAAAAACAAGTTTCTAGGTCTAGTATAAAATTGGCTACCAAATAAAATTGATAAAAATGGAAATGCCGGGGCGATGTAATGCGGTAGTTTGGTACTCGCAAAAGAAAAAAATATAATAACAAAGCTTACATACAATAGGGACCAAAGTATCAGTGGTTGCCATCGAATATCAAAAAGGCTAAGCCTCCAGAACGATATCAACAATAAAGAGCTCGGAAAAAAACCAATAAGGCAAAATAGAAGTGGTAGGTAAAAAGGACCACGATGTCCTTCCATCGGAGATGAAAATCGGTTGAGATTATGAGTAAAAAAGAATTCTTTCAACCAGTCTCCTCCATTTATAAAATATACTCCTGCATACCATGATAACCCTACACCGAAAAATAAAAGAATAGCTATTGGGTCAAAAAAGTATTTCAGTTTGAGCCGGTGACTATGGTTTTGTATTATCAGGTAAGCAAAAAGCGGCATCAGAACCAAAGCCAGGGCTACCGGACCTTTTGCAAGAAAGGCCAATGCCAAAAATAGCGCAGCCCTTCGAAGATATTTTAATGGATGGTTGAGGTTGTTTAGAAAGCTTTCTAACTCCAGACATGCTGCAGTAAGGAAAAATATAAGATAAGGATCTGGAACCGACATTCGAAACTGAATCAGCACCTGCAAGGAGATCATAAATGAGAATAGTGAGACCTGGGCCGCCTTTTCATCGATGCGGTTCCTGACTTTAAGAAAAATCAGTATTCCTGTTAGCCAACCAAAAATGCCTGAAAATATCCTGGCAGAAAACTCAGTTACACCGAGAACAGAATAAGCTGCTCCCATAAAGAAATAGTGTAAAGGTGGTTTATCATACCGAGGTTGACCATTAAAAGTAGGGTTAAACCAATTTCCACTGTCCCACATTTCTCGGGCGGCTTCAGCATTTTTGGATTCATCAAGGATATAAATGCTGTATAAATCGAGCCCTCCCAGAAATAGGATGAGCGAAAGTAGAATGAGAAACCAAGACCAGGGTGAAAGTCCTTTCATTTAGCGCCAAACTTAGGTATTGGCGTTTTACTTCCTGTGATTAGAATATTAAGGTTCAGTTAGGGATTTTCATCCCTTGTGGTTTTCTAAAAAATTATTCTTGTTTTGAAATTCACACAAATTTCAGCTTCCCGAATACTCGGATAGTTTTATCGACGAAAAACTAATTAGCTGCAAATACCTGTTGATTCAGACAAGTACCTTTTTTTGAGGAATTATCCAGTTCATTAACCTTTCGATCAAAGAAACAAAAGGTAGAAAAATCATCACGCCTAACACGTTAAAAATCACATGTGCGTTGGCAATGTGATGCTCTATGCTTTGTCCCACAGATATTTCTTTGATAAATGCGACAAATGGATGGAATAAAAGCAAGCCTATCACGATGGTTACCAGACTATAAAAAAGATGAAATAAGCCTGTCTTGATTGCATCACGACTTCCTCGAATTGTTGCAATCAATGTATCTGAACAGGTTCCTAGTTCTGCCCCAAGCATGACAGCTATTCCTCCGGCAATTCCTATCAGGTTCTGCTTACCTAGTGTTATAGCAATTCCTATAGTAGCGCTTGAAGATTGGATGATAAGTGTAACCAAACCTCCAATTAAGGCTCCTTGAATAGGGTTTTCTAGCTTTGCTATCCATTGCTCAAATACTTCACTTTCTGCCAAAGGCTCTACTGAATATTCCATGATAAACAATCCAAAAAACAACAATCCAAAAAAGAAAAGAATATTTCCTATTCGTTTTAAGTTTTCTTTATTGCTTGAAAACAACAAGATTAAGCCTATTAACAACGGGATGATGGAGTACTTTCCTACATTGAGTGCAATAATCTGACTCGATATGGTTGTACCGATATTGGCTCCCATAACTATCCCCATTGTTTGTCTAAAGGATAATAGTTTCGCATTAACAAAAACAATGGTCATGATAATCACAGCGGATGAAGAATCAAGTAGGATTGTAATTATTGTACCAACTAAAATCGCGATGAAGATATTGCTAGTAGACTTTTTAACAAATTCTTTTGCCTGTTCAGAAAATGCATCTTTCATCACTTCTGAAAGCTGGAAAATGGAGTAAACAAAAATAATTAAGCCCCCAATAAGTAAAGGAATAGTCTGATCCACAAACAACTTTGTTTTTTTGGAATTTAAATAGCTTATTCCTTCAAGGGAGGTTTGTAGAATTAAGAAATCATTAAGTTTGGTAGAATACGCCTACCAGAAAAATGAAAATATCACCTACATGCAAAATAGTACGAGATCTAGATATTTTAACTCCTATTGGTATTTTGCTTTATATTATTGGTTAGACATGAGAGACAGGAAAATCGACAAAACTTAAAATATTTTCTTAGTAGAAGATGAGGGAATCCTCAATGAGCTATTTTCAATTAACTTTTTACCTTAAATGGCAACATGAAAGATTATAAATCCATTTGATTAAAATAAAAAATATGAAACTGAACGAAAGGAATATTGGAATTTTAGGACTTTTTTCAGTATTCACTTTGATTATAGCTTTGCTGGTTTTTGGCCTCTCAAATCCAGATTTTAATTTTTGGAAAGACTTTATTAGTAAACTTGGTGCCAAGGGTGAACCGAACGCTCTTTGGTTTAATCTAGTTGGATTTGTGCTGGTTGGAATATTACTTTTTATTTTCGGAATGGCTTATGGCAGCTTTCTAAATGATAAATTGTTGTCGATGCTATTATCCTTATTTGGATTAGGATTTGCTTTTACTGCAATACCTATCGATATGGAACTTTCGGGAGCATCCGTTTCCAAAGCCCATATAGTAGCAATTTGTCTCGGATTGGCATTCTGGTTATTAGGTCTTTCAAGGCTTGGATACAACCAAAAATTGAAACCTAGGATCAGAAATAGAGCAAATTTGACAGCTATCATCCTAGTCTTGTCAATGGCAGGTTATGTCATTGGAATTTGGTCAATGCCAATTGCCCATCGGCTAGTCTTTGGAATAGTTATCGGATGGACTACAATAACTTCGATTGAACTGATCAAAAAAAATCTATAAAAAGAGTAAAATTCTCTTTAGAATAAATCGAGAGTTAGCTATTTCCAGATTAGGCCTAGTTGAAGTTTTATCTTGGGCAAATTATCTCAGAGCAGCTGGAGCCGAACCTTAATTTTTTGAAAAGGAAATAGATACAGGATAGATAAAACTCAATTTAAAAGACATGGAATATCACCAAGTCTTAGGAAAAGTACCTCATGATAGGTCCAAACCTGTCTTTGAGACATAGTTGGATGACTTGGATCATCAGAAATATGATCTAAATTCATCTAAATTTTTTGAAACTTATGCTGTCAAATGGTAAAATATCCCGAATGGCTTTGCAGCCCAAAATTAAGTTTTTGATTCATATAAAAACTTAACATTACAGAATTGATCGAAAAACCTATATTTGTTTAACAATTTATTAATATTCAAATAGTTTAAATCAATTAGTTGGAATGGAAGGTAATCAAAAGGCTGAGTTAGATATTCAGGAAACAAAAGAAACGGAAGTTCAAGATAATACTTCTACAAATGAAGCTTCTGAAAATGAAGTAGACATGGGTGTTGAAAAAGATGATGACACCAAAAGTACTGAAAAAATAGTTAATTCGGATTTGGGTACTCCAGCCCCTGATAAAAAGAAGTCCAAGGGATCAAAAAAATCTAAGGAGAAAATCAAAGACAATAAAGAAGAGGAAAAAGATAAAAAGAAGAAAAAGGAAAAAAAGGCGAAGAAGAAAGCAGATAAAAAGAAGAAGGAAAAAAAGAAGAAAGAGAAGGCTCAGAAGAAGTTGAAAGAAAAAAAAGCAAAAAAGAAAGCCGCCCAAAAAAAGAAAAAATCCAAGAAAAAATAATTTCTGACACTATCCCGAAAAGTGTGTAAATAGATTTTAGGGTTAGTTAGAGTTTTATACGGTTTTCAAACATAATCATAAATTGGTTTAGGATCATGCCCCAAT
>JGI12291J13898_1000033_pt1 | contig 201412 bp, 169 predicted proteins | sample TtaePargueraPR_4_FD_13898 | JGI IMG/M metagenome (IMG submission 13898) | reverse complement strand
CAGGGGTCTGGTAGTAGAGAGATTGAATCTTGCTACTTGTTACCGGCTACTTGAGTCTTCCAGTTTAGGCGGCCTGGCGCAGGGGTTCCACCTCTTCCCATACCGAACAGAGCAGTTAAGCCCTGCAGCGCCGATGGTACTGGGGTTACACCCGGGAGAGTAGGTCGCCGCCTCATTATTCAAAACCTCAGCCCCGATAGCTATCGGGGTTGGGGTTTTTTGGTTTTAAGACTTTTTGAATGAGGAAGAAAAAAGATACTATAATTAATAGCTTATAGATGAGGTGTGAGTTTTTATATCTTGATTCCTGTCTCTGAAAGTCTGCAATGACTAGAAAGCATTGCGAAGTAAACGTTTCCCTTCAATGTCTTACTTCATAGAGATAAAAAAAGTATATGGGTTAGCGTTGTTATTTAAGTGATACCAATGTAACACCAGCTCCTCCTCGATCTGCATGTTCATCCTGCATTTTCTGGACTGGTGGCATTGTTCTAAGGAGATTGCGAGTAATATCTCTAAGGATACCGTCTCCCTTTCCATGTACAATTCTAAGCTCCTTGATCCCGAGCATATGACCCTCGTCTATGAAATTTTGTATCAATGGGAGCACTTCTTCTCCTCTTTTACCCCTCAAATCCAAATTGGTAGAAAAATCCATCATTTTTTGATTGGGTAAATAAGTGCCTCCTTTACGAGTTTTACTTTCTTTTTTCAACTCAGTTTTTGATATTTTCTCTAATCTGGAAAGTTTCACAGTGGATTTTAACTCTCCTATCGATATATCAGCCTCTTTATTTCTTAGGTTCAAAACCTCTGCGATTGCACCGTTATCCTTAACCCGAACTGCATCCCCAATTGCTATTTCTCCGGAAACCTTTTTATATACTGGGGTGATTGGTTTTTTCTCAGGTTGAATAGTCTTTTTGAACTCTTCCAGGCCTTTTCGTACTTCTTTCGTCTTTTCTTTTTCGGCCTGTTGCTCTTTGATTTCGCGAATGGTGGTTTCTATTTTTTGGTTGGCTTGATCTAAGAGTTGCTTTGCTTGAGATTTAGCATCTTGAAGAATGCTTTTTTTACTTTGTTCCAGTGTCTCTTTTAGCTGATTATACTCTTGAAGCCTTGTCTTGAGAAGCTTATCTTTTTTGGTGACTTCACTAAGTAGTGCCTGATATTGATTCTTTTCGTTTTCCAGTTTTGTCAAAAGCCGATCATAATTCACCCTTTCTTCTCCAATTTTAGATTTCGCATAAGAAAGGATTTCCTTGTGAATCCCAATTTTTGAAGCTATTTCTAGTGCAAATGAAGAACCAGGCTTTCCTATCTGAAGTTGGTACATAGGTGTCAACTTATCCACATCATAGCGCATAGCTCCATTAATCATTCCTGGGTTTTTCTCTGCCACTTGCTTCAAATTCCCATAGTGGGTTGTAATTACTCCAAAAACCCCCTTCTTATTCAGGTCTAATAATACCCCTTCGGCAATAGCTCCTCCAAATTGTGGCTCTGTACCTGTCCCAAATTCATCAATAAACAAGATTGTCTTTTTATTGGCGAATTCTGTAAAATGGCGCATGCTCATCAAATGTGAGCTATAGGTTGAGAGATCATTCTCCAAGTTTTGCTCATCACCGATATCGATGAAAAAATTCTGAAAAAGTGTACTCTTCGAATCGGGATGTACCGGTATCAAAAGACCACATTGAAGCATGTATTGAAGCAAAGCCACTGTTTTCAAGGAGACAGATTTTCCTCCTGCATTCGGCCCTGAAATCACTAATATCCGCTCATTTCCCTCCAATCTGATGTCAAGAGGTATGATTTTTTTCTGTTGGCTTTTTAATGCCAACTCCAAAAGGGGATGTCTAGCTTTTGACCAGATCAAAACCCTTTGCTTCTCTAATAGTGGTTTATGGCTTTCTGTTTTTTGGGCAAACTTTGCTTTGGCTCTGATGAAATCCATTAAACCTAGGAAGTTTGTTGCTTTTTTTAGACCTGGAATAAAGGGTCTGATTCGATCAGTTAGTTCGGTCAAAATCCGAATAATTTCCCTTCTCTCCATGTACTCAAGGTCCCGGATCTCGTTATTGATGTCAAGTGCTTCCTCAGGCTCCATGAAAACGGTCTGTCCGGTGGACGATTCGTCATGGATAAAGCCTCTAATTTTCCGTTTGTTTTCGGCTGCAATTGGAATAACCATTCTGCCTGACCGGATCGTGATGCCGATATCATCTACTGTAAAACCCTTAGCCCGAACTTCCTTGAAAATCCGATCCATTACCTTTCTGAGGCGGGATTCTTCATAGATTATTTGGGACCTGATCAGTTGGAGTTCTTTGCTTGCATTACTCCTGATTTGACCTTTTTCATCGATTATCTTCTCTATTTCCTTGAGAAGATTCATGTCCAAATCGATCACCAAGCCTAAAAGTTGGGATAAGCTTGGGTAAAAATCCCCATGTTTGGCAAAGAAGTTCAAACACCCTTTGACAGTTTGAAGGGAAAGTTTTAGCTCATGGAATTCCTCTTCATCTAAAAATGTCCCCTCAAGTTTTGCTTTCTCAAGAAATGGATTGATATCTGATATGCTTGAACTTGGAAAGCTCTCTCCGGATTCGAGAATTTTCTTGAATTCATCTGTTTGATCCAATAATTTCTGGACTAAAGAAAAGTCAGATGAAAAGGATATTTTTTCAACATAATCCCTTCCCAAAGAGGAGTTGCACTCTTCCTTGATTAGGTTTTTGATTTTTTGAAAGTTTATTTTTTGTTCGAGATTGGAAGGGTAGAGCATTAGAATTCTTCTTGGCTATCCGGTTTGGATTCTTTGACGACCAATGAGTCGATCACTTGTGTGTAGAGTTCATCCATTTTTTGTGGATACTGTAAATAGTATCGCATACTTTCGGTAAAAACAGAATCTGTGACTCCATGTTTTAGAAAAATCTCTTTTTCTAGCAGGGTGTACAATACTTGGGAAGAATCGTAGGAAATCGGCAGTGCACTGGCTATCCCTTCTTGGAGATGGATATCGACCAATACCTCTACCATTTTATTTTCTGGTAAAATATGTTTTGGTTTTTCTTCGGATTCGCAAGCAAACAGAATCGCTAAAAGGAATAGTCCCAGTCGGATTACTTTCATCATTCAAAATTAATTTTTTTTAACTGAATAAACCCATACCCTTCCTGTAAGGTAAATTTTATTATTGCCTAGGGTCATTTATCTTAGGCGGTCAAAGCATGTCTTATGAATCAGCAGCTCTTTAGCAAGCTTCGAAAATATGAAATTATGATCCGAAAGGTGGCTAATAACCACCTGCAAGGGGATTATCAGTCACTTTTCAAGGGGGCTGGGCTGGAATTTGATGACCTGCGTCCCTATCAATACGGAGATGACGTAAGAACGATCGAGTGGAAAGTTTCTGCCAAAGGCCACGGAACCTTTGTAAAGACATTCAGAGAGGACAAAGATCAGTCTGTTTATTTCCTTTTGGATATTTCCGGCAGTCAGGATATAGGAAGTGAGGGCTCCAAGAAAATAGATCAAGGGAAAATCATAGCTGGTGTGCTTACTTTGGCTGCATTATTTGAAGGTAGTCAGGTGGGATTGATAAGTTATTCGGATCAAAAAGAAAAGGTGATTCCGCCCGGAAAAGGAAGTAAGCAGGGAGTAAAGGTGATCAGAGGGATTTTTGACCACGAAAATCAATCTCTCAAAACTGACCTTGACGGGATGTTTACCTATTCCTTGAATTTGATCAAAAAGCGTAGTGTCATTATCGTGATTTCGGATTTTATTGACGATGGTTATCAAAGGTCATTTAGGGCGATGGCCGAAAGGCATGATTTGGTTGCAATTCAACTCACCGACCCAAGGGAATCAGCACTTCCGGCTTTAGGTATCATTCCTGTTTTTGATAAAGAAAAAGGCAGAACCACCTGGGTGAATACCGCCTTTGGTGGGTTTAGCAAAAAAATATCCGAGACATTTACGACTGAAAGAGAATCACTGAAAGAGCTTTGTAAGAAAAATCAGATTAATTACCTCGCTATCGACACCACTGAAGACATTGTCTTGCCTCTAATGGAGCTTTTTAAGTACCGAAATAAATCTATGAAACGTGGCTAAAAAGTTGTTATTCATAGTATTAGCTTTTCTTCCAAGCTTCATTTTCGCGCAAGGGGTCAATGTTGAGGGGTATTTTATGGCCGATTCTGCCAAACTAGGTGAGCGAATAGGTTACGTGCTCAAGGCGACCTATCCAAGTGACAAGCAATTGATCTTTCCGGACTCCACTTACAATTACGAGCCATTTGTCTTGCTCGAGAAAAAGACCTATGTCAGTAGCACCATTGATTCGGTTACGACGGATAGTACAGTTTATTTTGTCTCCAATTTTGCGCTTGATTCTACGGTGTATTTGACCTTGCCAGTCTTTGAATTGAGCAGGTATGATAGTGTGACTCACTACCCGCTGGAGGCTGCCCTTGCAGTCAATTGGCAACTGGATTCCATTCCTGAGCAGTTAGCTTTCCAGGAAAACAATGTTTACCAGCCAATTCCCAAGAACTGGAATTGGATATTAATTGGTCTTATTCTCGTTTTGCTTTTAATCGCTCTTGTGGGTGGTTATCTTCTTTTTGGGAAAAGAATCAAGAAATATCTCACTGAAAGAAATGAAAAAAGAAGGTGGAAAATATTCGAAAAGCGTTGGCATTCAGCAGTTGAAACGCTCATAAATGATCAAACTATTGATGCAGCAGATGAACTTTTGGGCCTTTGGAAAGGATACATGGAAACGATCACCAAGCTGCCTGTGAGAGAGTGGACTTCCAGTGAGGTTGGTGAAAAGCTGGCCGATATCCGGATTTTCAGTTCACTCCGAAGCATAGAAATGATCATCTACGCAGGAACCAAGTCTGAAGTCAAGGAATCTTCAGATTACTTATTGACTAAAGCCAAAGAAAACTATCAAGAAAAACTAAAGAATATCAAGCATGATCGAGCAGTTGTCTGATTTTTTTAGCTTCTCTTGGTTTTTACCGGAAACATTCCAGAGCTACGAATGGGAAAAACCTTTTTTACTCAATTTGATTTGGGTAATTCTGGTCTTGATGCTTTTGCGAAAGGCAGTCAAGTTTCTGAAAAATCCGGTTTTAGAATTATCTCTTCCGAAAAGAGTCGCGAAGAATAATCCTTGGACCTATCTCAGGCTTGTGCCATCCCTATTTTTCTTCCTTAGCCTTGTCATGATCATTATTGCCTTGGCTCGGCCACAGCGTACCAATGAACGTGTCGAGCAATATACTGAAGGGATTGACATCATGTTGGTCATGGATATTTCGGAGTCGATGGATTTGCAGGATTTTACCCCAAATCGACTTGAATCCGCCAAGGGCACTGCCTCTGACTTCATCAATGGTCGAATGGGTGATCGAATTGGGATCGTGGTCTTTGCAGGGGAGGCATTTTCCCTAGCTCCTCTAACCAATGATTATAAGTTACTGGATGAACTGATCTCTGAAATTGCTTTTGACCTGATGGAAGCTAAAGGAACGGCGATTGGTTCAGCAATTGCTGCCGGGACCAACCGGCTTAAAGATGCGGAATCAGCCTCCAAAGTGATGATTTTACTCAGTGATGGTGAAAGCAATGCAGGAAATGTAGATCCGCTTTTTGCAGCAGAATTGGCTTCTGCTATTGGGATTAAAATTTATACGATCGCAGTGGGTAAAGATGGAATGGTACCTTATGGAACAGATTTTTTTGGGCGTCCTCAGATGGTAGAAAGCTACTTGGATGAGACCACACTCAGAGAGATTGCGCAGTTAACCAAAGGAGAGTTCTTCAGAGCCTCGGATGGTACTGCACTTCAGCAGATTTTTGATCGAATCGATCAGCTCGAGAAAAGTGAGATCATGGAAAACCGGTATCGGGAAACGACCGACTATTATCGGGCCTACCTGTTTTGGGCGATTCTTTTCTTCCTGGTTTGGCTACTTCTGAAGAGCAGCTTCTTGAACAATTTCCTATTGGACTGAGGTTTCAAAGGTCTTTTGCTTCCAGTTCTGTAGTCTTGGATTCATAATCGCAAACCACAGCGGTGGGAAAAATGCCACGATTATCATGGCCGAATAGCCTGCAGGCAATTGGGGGCTTTCATCGTAGTGATTTAGCACTTGATAGGGTTTGTGAGCAAAAGCATGATGATCAGAGTGTCGTTGTAGCTGAAATAGGAGGAAGTTACTCACACGATGGCTGGCATTCCAGGAATGCAATGGAGTCACCCGTTCATATAGCCCATTGGAAAGTTGCTTGCGCTCCATCCCATAATGCTCCAAATAATTCACTGCCTCTAAAAGGCTAAAGGCTAAGAAACTTTGGGTGAAAAAGAAAAGCGGCACCTCCCAGACCCATCGATCTAGTGCAAAAGAAAACCCAATAAAGAATAGACTTACAAAAATTAAAGGGGCGAGTGTAAACTGAATCATTTCATTTTTAAGTGACCAAAAGGGAAGTGATTTTCTATCCAGCCTGCTTTTCTCTAAAGCCCAGGCACTTTGATAGCCATTCCAAACGGATCTCGCCCAAAAGGCATAAAAATTTTCTCCAAAACGACTCGTAGCCGGGTCTTCCGGGGTAGCTACTTTTACATGGTGACCTCGATTATGCTCAATAATGAAATGCATATAACAAACCGTCATGAGTAGTACCTTAGCATAAAACTGGTCGGCTTTTTCTTTTTTATGACCTAGTTCATGAGCTACTGTAATGCCTATTCCACCTGTCACTAAGGCCATACCTGTAGACAGAGCAACCCATTCAGTCAGAAGGAGCGTCTCAGTCGCTACCACATAAAACCCCCATACTAGAACGGCCATCTGTACATAAACCCATGAAAAAGTAACTAATTTATAAAACCGCTGCTTCGCAATCTGTGAAATGGCTTCCTTGGGGACATTGCTTTGATCCGTGCTGATCGCATAGTCCATAAGAGGCACTGCTACAAACACAAAAATGTGAATCATCCAGATGCCTATTCCACCGATGTAATGACCTAATACCAATAAAATAGGGAGGATTAGAGCACTTAGGAATCCTATACGTTTAATGGTTTTCATAGATGAGGGGACTAAGTTTTCCTAAATTAAATCCTTTGGTAAATAAAATCAAGGGCCCGGAATCATGTTTGCGGCTCAATCTCTGATTTTTATCAGCTTTCAGACAAAAACTTATCAAGTTTTCTAAAGATAGACTTTCTCAACTTTGGGGAAATTAGAATAGCATGCTCAGCCCTCAACTCATTCAAAAATATAATACGCCTGCACCTCGATACACTAGCTACCCGACGGTTCCGCTTTGGGAAAATAACCTCAATGGTGAAGATTGGGAGGCATTGGTAAAAAGAGCTTTCGGCTTATTTGGTAGCAAAGAAGGAATCACGCTTTACATTCACTTACCTTTTTGTGAAAGTCTTTGTACCTATTGTGGCTGCAACAAGCGAATCACAAAAAACCATTCGGTAGAATCACCCTACATTGAGGCACTTCTCATTGAATGGAAAAACTATTTAAGACTTTTTGGAGAAAAGCCGAAACTTAATGGAATTCATCTTGGAGGAGGCACTCCGACCTTTTTCAGCCCAGAATCACTCAAAAGATTGCTTTCGGTCATTACCCATTCATGTGACATCGCCGAGAATCCAGAGTTTAGTTTCGAAGGACACCCAAACAACACCACATTTGAGCATTTGGCGGCTTTAGCTGAATTGGGATTTGATCGGGTGAGTTATGGCATCCAGGATTTTGATGAGCAGGTTCAGCAATCTATCCACCGGATTCAGCCTTTTGAGGCAGTGGAAAAGGCTACCCAAAACGCCAGAAACCTAGGATATACCTCAATCAACTTTGATTTGATATATGGGCTACCTCATCAGACCATTGCTACACTTGAAAAGACTTTTGAGCGAGTAGCCGAATTGATGCCTGATCGAATTGCCTTTTACAGCTACGCCCATGTGCCTAGTTCATTTCCAGCTCAGAAGAGCTATGAGCAGTACCTCCCGAGTGAATTAGAGAAAAGAAACTTGTATGATCGGGGGAAGGAGATTCTTTTGGAACTTGGATACGTAGAGATCGGTATGGATCATTTTTCCCGACAAGATGATCCTTTGGCTAAGGCCAAGGATTTAGGGAAGCTTCATCGGAATTTTATGGGATTCACTACTTCTCCATCAAAGATGTTGATCGGTCTCGGAGCTAGTAGTATCAGCGATATTCATTTAGCTTTTATGCAAAATGAAAAGGGGATTACTGCCTATCAGGAGGCGATGGAAAGTGAAAATTGGCCAATTGTCAGAAGTCATGCAATGAGTGATCAGGATCTGGTAATCAGAAATTTGATTTTGGATCTGATTTGTAAACATGAGGTGGTAATCAACGAAGAGCTTGATTTTTTCTTGGGAAAGATACAATGGGAGCAACTCGCAGAGATGCAGGACGAAGGTTTAATCGAGATTTCGCCTAAAAAACTGAAAGTTACAGATGATGGGGTAGGAGTGATCCGTCAAATCTGCAAAGTATTTGACCTTAGGCTGCAATCACAAAATAAAGAGTTGATTTTTAGTAAGGCTATTTAATGGCAAACGGTAATCTCCATTTTTTCTGTTCCATAGTCGAAGGTGACCATTTCTGGACTCAGACCGGGAATCCCTAATCCTAGGCCTCTGAAAATAAAAATGATTCCCAAGATGACTCCCAAATAGGGGATCGCTTTTTGAAAATTCATCCGGGTTTTCACTGTGATTATCTGGCTTGAGAACATTAAAAACAGTAAGAGTGGGATCGTACCTATTCCAAAGAAAAACATGTAAACTGCTCCCAAATAGGGGCTTTGCATACCAAGTGCTGCGATGAGTGCCATGTAGACCATACCACATGGGAGAAGCCCATTGGCTAAGCCTGTAGCAAAAAAGGCAGGTTTCCCTCCACGTTTTAGGAAGTAGGATAGCTTCTGTCTAACCCATTTTACCAAACCTGAAAAAATGGATACTTGAAGTAGTTGCTCTGATTTTTTGTATTTGAGTGAAAGTAAGACTAAAACTACCCCCATGGCAATTGAGAAACCCTGTTGGATTCCAGCTAAAGACATGGAAAAGCCTACAAATCCAATGAGAAGCCCTAAAAGGGCATAGGTAAAGCTTCTGCCAAGATTGTAGAGTATTTTATTCCAAATGAATCCAGAATTACTGGCATTTCCAACGGCGAGGGCAATAGGTCCACACATTCCCACGCAGTGGAATGAACCTAAAAAACCCAAAAGAAATGCAGTCCAAATCATCAGAGTGTAATTTTCTTCTCTTGATAGAATTCTGTTCCGTTTTCGGTCCAAGTGAGTTGAACTCTCCAATATCCAGGTTTTAGGCTGGCGATGGATATTTGTTTTTTTCCTGACTCGATGATTTCTACTGGCAGGCTTTGATCAAGGCTTACATCCGAAGGTCGATAGAGGTTGAGATTTCCTTTTGCACCCTTTGGAAGATCCAAAATCACTGCTTTAGATTGGGAATCAAAAGCTAAAACTTCCCGATCAAGAAGGAGCGTTGAGGACTCCCTGTCTATCTGTTCTTGATATTTGATCTCTGCTTCGTAGTAATTGTCCCTTACCAGCTCAATCCCATCCATCCTTACCGAGATAATCACCATGGTCATGATGATGCCTACGAAAGCAATGATTGAAAGTAAAATTCCTTTTCCCCAGTCCATAGTTTTATTCTTTTGATATAGGAGCCATAAAGCTCGTTTCTATTTTATCAATTTCTTTATCCGCATGCACCAGTGAAAGTTGAATTTCCTGCTGTGGGCGGTTTACGCTCTTTTGATCAGTAACGATGAAAAACCGTCCTTCTACTTTGGATTGAGGCTCAAGCACCCAATTTTGTCCGCCGACGATTTCTACATCCATTCCTTCTACCAAGGAAGAAAGATCCACCGTTTGAGGTTCGAAGGTTTTATTGATGAGGGTGATTTGATAGAGATTTGAAACCGTACCATTATCCCGCATCTGATAGGTCATTCCAGGGAACCTTGTCACTGTAGCCTGAAGCTCATCACGAGTAGCAATCAATGATATAAATCCAGCTACCAAAATAACCAACACAACAGAATAAGCTTTCACTCGGTTGGTGATTAGTTTCTGAAAGCCTTGTTGAATACTGTTTTCTGATGCATATCGAATAAGGCCTTTAGGGCGGTCTACTTTGACCATTACCTCATCACAAGCATCAATGCAAGCTGTACAATTGACACACTCCATTTGTACTCCATTTCGGATATCAATGCCTGTCGGACATACTTGCACACAAAGATTACAGTCTACACAATCTCCAAGAGGGGTTTCTTCGACTTTATTTTTTCGAATCGGTCCTCTAGGCTCTCCCCGCACATAATCATACATTACGTTGATAGAGTTGTTGTCCAAAAGAACTCCTTGTAGTCTACCGTAAGGGCAGACCACTGTACATGCTTGCTCTCTAAACCAAGTGAAGACGAACATGAAAATCCCCGAAAATGCAACCAAGCCAATAAAGCCGGCCAAGTTAGCGGTTGGTGGCTGGGTGACAATCTCTCTGACCTGATCTATTCCGATCAAATAAGCCATCACCAAATGTCCAATCAAAAGGGAGATTAAACCAAATATTAGAAGCTTTGATCCCTTTTTGATGATCTTTTCACCATTCCAAGGCATGGCATCCAATGCACGCTGTTGATTGGCATCTCCTTCGATCATGTATTCGATCTTGCGGAAAACCATTTCCATGAAAAGTGTCTGAGGACAAGCCCAACCACACCATATTCTCCCAAATATCACAGTAAACAGGATGATAAATACAAAGAATATCAAGAGAAGGAATATCAGCAAATGGGTGTCTTGTGGCCAGAAAACCGCTCCAAAAATGATGAATTTCCGCTCAAAAATATTGAAAAGAAGCCATGGTCTGCCATCTACCTGAATGAATGGACCGGCAAATAAAATAGCCAATAGAATCCACGAAAGGTAGGTGCGGTATTTGTAAAAGAACCCCTTTACTTTTTTCGGGTAAACCCAGTTTCTTTTACCATCATCTTGGACAGTTGACAGGGAGTCCCGGAAAGTATTCGGATCGAGATGTGGATTTTTCTTTGCCATAATCAGAGAATAATTAAAGACTGTCAGAGAATAGCTCTGACAGTCTAAAGAGCAACCACGCTTGTGCTATCAGTCACCACTTCTTCTTGCGTAGGTGTATAAAGTTCCCCTTGTGGGTCTTTGGGACTAGCTGGAGTAGTACCAACTAGACTTAGGATGTAACTGGAGACTTGTTGCATTTCTTGTGGAGAAAGCTGATCCTCCCAAGGCACCATCCCTTTGCTGACTACACCATATTTCACTACAGAGAAAACATCGTTGATAGATCCTCCATGGATCCAGTATTGATCTGTCAGGTTTGGACCTACGCCACCCCCGCCGTCTGCAGCATGACAAGCAGCACAGTTGGCTTCGAAGATTGACTTTCCGACAGCTAATCCAGACTCAGAATCATCAACAGTTACGTTCGTCTCGTCTATGGATGCTGCAAGGTTTGCCATTCTTGCTTCCGCAGCTATGGCCTCTATTCTAAGCTCTTCCTGATACTCTTCCACGCCTGTGAGCCCTAAGCCTAAGACTGAATAATAAGTGAAGTATCCGACGCCGTAGATAATAGTCAAAATGAAAACCCACTGAAGCCAAGGCGGCATGAAGTTGTCTAGCTCTGTGATGCCGTCATAGGAGTGATCGGCCATCATTTTTGCTTTTTCTTCTTTGCCTCCTACAGTATCCATTTTACCAGTGACAAAGCGTTCTTTGAACTTCTCCCACCAGCTTGGTTCATTCGCCAATTCTGGATTTTCATTTCGGAAAACAGCAACCATAAAGGTCATTAAATAGACCATCAGAACTAATAAAAGAATGATTACCAGAAGGACTATACCGAGGATAATCAGTAAGGTCAATTGTCCGGGATCCATTGCTTGAAGGTCTGAGTACCAATTGGAGCTTTCTGTTTGTCCAAAAGCAAGCTGAGTGGGTAGCCACCCGATTGTGAATAGAAATATGAGAAACTTTTTCATGGCTGGGATGGGGTTATATCGTCGTCATTTTCCATAGGTAGAGATTTCAGGTGGTCCACCACATCTTTTGGGATAGACTTTACCCAAAAGAAAACCCCCAAGAAAAATGTGACAAAGATGAGCAGTGAAATCACTGGGTAGATTTCAATATTTTCGATTGATCTTAAAACTTCTTTATACATGGTTTCTTCGGTTTAATTGGATGCGGTAGCATTGATATCTGTCCCAAGTCGCTGTAGGTAAGCGATCAGTGCTACGATTTCTGTGTTTGGAAGTACTTCCACACCGGCATCTTTCAGATTGGTCACAATCTGATCAGCTTGGCTTTCCAAATCTGCCATGGCTTGTTGGTCATATCCTTCAGGATACGGTACCCCAAGTTTTTGAAGCGTTCTTATTTTGGCAGGTAGCTCCGAATAGTCCATGATATTCTCCTTCATCCAAGGATAAGGAGGCATCAATGATCCCGGAGACATCGTTCTTGGATCCTCCATGTGGAAGTAGTGCCAAGAATCAGGGTATTTGCCACCTACCCGATGCAAGTCTGGACCAGTTCGCTTTGATCCCCACAAGAAAGGTCTGTCATAGACGAATTCGCCGGCTTTGGAGTATTCTCCATATCGCTCTGTCTCAAATCGGAATGGTCGGATCATCTGTGAGTGACAGCCTACACAACCATTGGCGATGTAAAGATCTCTACCCTCCAACTCTAGTGGAGTATATGGTTTCACTGAAGCGATGGTCGGCACATTTGACTTTACGAGAATGGTAGGGATGATTTCGATCGCTCCACCAATTGCGATAGCGATGGTAGCCAAAACAGTAAAGAATACTGGCTTGCGCTCCCATGCTCTGTGCCAAAATTCTCCCGCAGGATTGTAGTTTTTAGCCAAAGCTGGTGCCTGATCTTCCTCATAAGCTTGGAAGCTTCCTTTCTTAGCTGTCATGAACATGTTGTATACCATGATGATGGCTCCAGTCAAGTAAAGAAGCCCACCAAATGCTCTTAGCATATACATTGGTACAAGCTCTACAACAGTCTGTAGGAAGTTGCCATAAGCCAATCGACCCATTTCATTAAACTCACGAAGCATCAAGAACTGGGTAAGAGCCGCTACATACATCGGAAGTGCATAGAAGATGATTCCGAGTGTGCCAATCCAAAAGTGAGTATTGGCAAGTTTTTGTGAGTAAATGGTGGTTTTGAATAGTCTTGGCCACATCCAATACAGCATTCCGAAGGTTAAGAATCCATTCCAACCCAATCCGCCAATGTGTACGTGTGCTACGATCCAGTCAGTGTAGTGGGCGATAGCGTTGACATTTTTCAATGATAGCATCGGACCCTCAAAGGTGGACATACCATAGGCTGTCACTGCCACGACCATAAACTTCAATACTGGTTCATTTCGTACTTTATCCCAAGCACCTCGAAGTGTCAGGAGACCATTCACCATACCACCCCAAGAAGGAGCAATCAGCATCACAGAGAATACAGTACCCAATACTTGAGCCCATTCAGGAAGAGCCGTGTAGAGCAAGTGGTGAGGCCCTGCCCACATGTAGATAAAGATCAAGGACCAAAAGTGGATAATGGAAAGCTTGTAGGAATAAACTGGTCTATTCGCAGCTTTTGGAAGAAAGTAATACATCAAGCCAAGGAATGGGGTAGTCAAGAAGAATGCTACTGCATTGTGGCCATACCACCACTGAACCAAGGCATCCTGAACACCTGCATAAGCAGAGTAACTCTTCAAGAAGTTTACTGGAAGTGCCAGAGAGTTGAAGATGTGAAGTACTGCTACTGTCACAAAGGAGGCTAGGTAAAACCAAATGGCCACATACATGTGACGCTCACGACGCTTGATCAGCGTACCGATCATGTTGGCACCAAAGGCTACCCAAACTAATGCAATGGCAATGTCGATTGGCCATTCCAGTTCGGCATACTCCTTAGAGGTGGTCAATCCTAGTGGAAGCGTAATGGCTGCTGCCAAAATGATTAATTGCCAGCCCCAAAAGTGAAACCAGCTGAGGCCCTTGTTCCACATAGGGGTCTTTAAGAGTCTTGGCATGGAGTAATAAACCCCTGCAAAGATTGCGTTACCTACAAAGGCAAAGATCACCGCATTGGTATGCAGTGGTCGAATCCTTCCAAAGGTCGTGTAAGGGTTGCCTAAGTTTGCTTCAGGCCAGAAAAGCTGCGTGGCTGCTATGACCCCCACGAGCATCCCCACTATACCCCAGATAATCGTCGCGGCTCCAAAGTACTTGACAATTTTATTGTCGTAATGGAACCTTTCCAGTGTAGCGTCATTCATTGGACTTTTGTTTTAAAGGTTGATTTTTCGTTGTTTTTTTATGATTGTCAAAGAGAATCCTCACCGATGGAGTGTAGTCATCATCAAACTGTCCGCCTTTCATTGCTTTGAAAAAAAGAAATAGAAAGGTCACCGCCAGAATCAAACTCACTCCGATTAGAATAAATATTACTTCCATGCTTTAGGGCTTTGATTGAGTTAAGAGTCCTTTGCTCCAGGCTAAGAAATTGGTAGAAAGCGTGGTGAAAAGAACTACTGAAATACTTGATAGAGGCATCAATACAGCACAGATCACAGGGCTCAAAATACCTTGTACCGCGAGGCTGATACCGACAATATTGTATAGGAAACTCAGGGCGAAACTTGCCTTGATGACATTTCTGCTTTGCTTGGCAAAAGCCAAAAACTTCGGGATTTTTTCAAAAGAATCAGCATCTAAAATGGCATCACTTGCTGGAGAAAAATGGCTGACTCGGTCAGATATCGCTATTCCAACTTCACTTTCCTGCAAGGCTCCGGCATCATTCAATCCATCACCGACCATCAGCGTTTGACGATGATCCTGATTCAACTTTTTGATGTATTGTAATTTGTCATTTGGACCCTGCTGAAAATTATAATGGATGTCACTCCCCAGATGGTTTTGAAGCGATTTCATTTCATGGCTGTGATCACCGGAAAGCAGGTGAAGCTCATACTCGTTTTCTAAATGGGATACAACGTCCTTAGCTTTAGCTCGCAAGCCGGATTGAATATGGAAATATCCAAGGATTACATCCGAGACGCTGAAGTAAACCAGATTGCCTGATTCTACCGAAAGCCCGTTTTCGACACCGCAAAATGTCTCGGACCCCACTTTGACAGGCTGTCCCAGATACTCTCCCTGAATACCTTGTCCTTTGATTTCGGATACATGATCTAAAGTCGCCGAGGCTACATCGCCAAGCCAAACATTGATTCGATTGCTCAGTGGATGAGTAGATCGGGCCACCAGAGATTTTAGAATTGACTTTGATTCTTCAGAGAGTTTTTCCCCCTGATAAGAAACACTAGCCTTTGCCGGATCTGTCAAGGTGCCAGTTTTATCAAAAATAAGCGTGTCCACTAAGGCTAGGCGCTCTACCACACTGGCGTTTTTGAGGTAGAATTTTCCTCTGCCAAATATCCGAAGCGTGTTTCCCAGAGTAAAAGGAGTGGACATTGCAAGTGCGCAGGGGCAGGCAACTATCAGTACCGAAACAAAGGCTTTTACTCCCATGGAAACATCCATAGGAATCCACGCCAACAAGGCAATCAAGGCAATGCTAATGACGGTCCAGGTGAAAACTCCAGAAACCTGATTGGAAAGCGGTTCCAGTAGTTTGTCTTTCGATTTTTCGAAGCTTTCATTGTTCCATAGATCGGTGAGATAGCCCTGAGAAGGTGACTTTTGAACTGTCAGTAGAACTGGTTCGCCTTTTTGCCGACCTCCTGCATAGATCAATTCTCCCTTACGCTTTGGAACTGGCACTTCTTCACCGGTGACAAAGCTGTAATCGACTTGAGCGCTTTCACTCAATAGAAGAGAATCTGCTGGAATTAACTCTTCATCGCGGACCAAGATTACATCACCAACCTCTAGCTTTGTCAATGGGATGACTTCTTCTCGATTTTGGACTAATTTGGTAACAGCAATGGGGAAATAGGACTTGTAATCTCGGTCAAACTCAAGTGCAGTGAAGGTTTTTTGTTGGTAGATTTTTCCAAGAAGCAAAAAGAATAAAAGTCCTCCTAGGCTATCCATATACCCTGCATTGCCGAAGGCGAAAATTTCCCAAAGACTGTATAAAAACAAGGAAGCAATACCCAAAACAATGGGAATATCCATGTTAATCCGTCGCTGCTTGATGGAGTTCCAGGCGGAGAGGTAATAATCACTTGCAGAATAAGTGACTACGGGAATAGCCAAAAGCACATTTAGATAATTGAAAAGGCTTCGGAAGTTTTCTGCTATCAGCTCTACCTCTGAGAAGTACTCAGGAATACTAAACAGCATCATATTCCCAAAGCAAAAACCCGCTACAGCGAGTCTTTTTACAGTGCGTCTATCTGCTTTTCCGGTTTTCTCTTTCTTATCAAGGTGAGATAGGGCTATTTTGGGTTCGTAGCCAATGGTAGAGAGTAGGCTCACCACTTCTTGAAGATTAACCTTTTCCTTCAAAAACTTGATCTGTACCTTTTTCTTGATGAAATCCACTCGGCTACTGATGATTCCGGGATGGATTTGGTATAGATTCTCGAGTAGCCAAATGCAAGAAGCACAATGAATCAAAGGGATATGGAATGTCACGTGACATTCACTTTCGTTTTGAAAGTCTAGAAGTTTTTGGGCTGTTTCTTCGTCGTTTAGATAGTCAAACCGATTGGCTTTACCTTTCTTTTCCTTCTGACTTTCTCCCGGGAAAGATTCTAAATCATAGTAGGTACAAAGGTCATTCTCTGACAAAACCTCATATACAAGCTTACAACCTTGGCAACAAAATACCTTTTCGTCGATCTTCAACGAATCATTTTCACATTGCTCACCACAGTGGTAGCAATGTGTTTTTTCGGTAGTTGCTGGGTTAAGCATGATTTTATTTTTCACAAAAATTTAATAATAAATGGCTGAATTTTATGACTTTCGTCATATTTTTTATTGATTTAGAGCGATAAATAAAAAGAAAGTTTGTCACTCCACATTTTGCCTTTATAGAAGTGAAAAAGAACCTTTGCGAGGTCCGCTTGGTAGTTTTTGGTAGTGACTAGGAGTGTGCAGTCATGCTTAACGGCATATGACCAAAAGTCCCCAATTCGTAAAAAATTGAACTTGATGAAACTTGTTTCCCGGGTAGATTTTGATACCATTTGAATTAGTTCTTGTTCCTCTTTTATTTTCGATTTGGGGATAAATGAAGGAGAGATGATCGTCGCTTTGCTATTCCGTATTTTGTTCTGAAATAGTTTGATGTAATTTTTGATAAGGCGAAAAGAGTGTGGGGTGCCATCGTAATGGAAGAGTAGGTGCTGGGTAGAGAAGTTGGGTACGAATAGCAAAACGGGAATTTCGCAAACCTCTTTTTCCAATGGGACAGGTAATTCTTCCTGATGAAGCCAATCCAATACCTTGTTAAGATTGACGGTAATCAAGGAAGGCTCGCCATCTTTAGGATCGCAGAGTATTTCTTCTTCCTTGCCCGGCCAAAAGTCAGTTGTCAGAACAGGGCAATTATATTCATGAAGTATAGTTTCAGGAATATGAAATTTGGTGGCGTAGGATTCTTTGAGCTCCATAGTTTCTTGAGATTATTCAAAACTACTGCGCCCCTCCCAGTCACGGTCTGACTAAACCCATGAGCAAACCTGATAAAAATCAGTTTATTTGAGTTTTATCAGATTTTGACCAAAAAAAAGAGGGCCAAGGCCCTCTAAATGATTGATTTATTGATGATTTTAATCTTTTACGAGATTGAAAACATAGCTCCCCGCCACTGCCTGAACACCAAAAACTCTAGCGCCTGGGGCGGGAATGTTAAACTCTAGTCGAAGGTTATTGCCCGTCTGAGTAAAGGAGATCTCCCGTCCTGCAGCGGGCTTGCTTCCTGTCAAAGTGAATTTGTCAAAATTCGTACCGGCAAAGCTCCAATTCCCAGAATTGTCAAAAAGATCATTGTTATTTCGAGAAGTGTAGGTCCTCGATGAGCCTGAGTTGAGAATTAGTTCAAAATTCTGATAGAGATCCGTAACAGTGTTTCCACTTCGAGTCACAGATCCGCCACCTGCTATACTCCAGGATTGAGTACCAGTACCTGTAAGAGCTTCGATAGCCAATTCTTCAGGGGTTTTCTGAGGGGGTTGCGGTGTAGGGTCATCACCACCACAAGCTGATGAAAAAATCACCAGAAGCATCAAAGCGAAAAGAGAGGAAAGATTTCTGTTCATACTGATTTTAAATTAGAACTTTAAAATTAGCCATATCTGTCTAAGTTCAAAGCTAGGTCTCATTTATAATTCTCTAAGACTAGTTTTTGTTCGCAAAAATCAAATTCGCGAGGCTCGTTTGAGCAGATTACAAGGATTTTATCACCCTGAAATTTACTAATCATTTCCCGATACCAGTCGATTCCTCTGATATCTAAATTGGAGGTTGGTTCGTCTAAAAAGACTATACCTACATCCGATATCATAGCCAGGATCAACTTCAGGCGTTGTTTCATCCCAGAGCTGAATTGGGAAACCATTTTTTGGCTATGCTCTTCCAAATAAGCAAGCCTGATGATTTCCTCAGGAGTCATGCCATTGATAGGCTTTTTGAAGCGGAAGTGAAATTGAATTAGCTCTTCAAGGGTAAACTCCTCAGGCAGCTCCAAATAGGGGGCTGCTATACTAAGGTGTCGAAACCAATCCCCCTCATCTACATTTTTGCCTTCGAAATTGAAGTTGATTTTACCTGAAGTTAGCGGGATGGATCCAGTAAGGCATTTGAGAAGGGTAGACTTTCCAGAACCGTTACTTCCGGTAATAGCCAACTGATCCTTTGGCTTCAGAAGTAGGGATAGTTCTTTGAATATCCATTCGTATTGGAAGCGCTTTGATGCTTTCTCTACACCTATTTCAAGCATGCTTAATGGATGTAACCCTTCATGACTCCTCGCTCGGAGGACCTGATAAAATTCAGAATTTCATCCCGTTCTTTGGTTGCAGGTAGGTTAATTTCAATTTCCTCCAGAGCTCTTGAATTATTCATGCTATTGAGGAAAAGGAACCGATAAACCTCCTGAATATGAGCAATCGACTCAGATGAAAAGCCTCTTCTTCTCAAGCCTAAAGAATTGACTCCGGCATAGGAGAGAGGTTCTCTCGCTGCTTTGGTAAAAGGGGGCACATCTTTTCGTACCAAAGATCCGCCAGAGATCATTGAATGCATGCCGATTTTGACAAATTGGTGGATAGCGCTAGAACCACCCACAATAGCCCAATCATCGATGGACACATGACCAGCAATTTGCACGGAGTTGGCGATGATTACATGACTTCCAATCACACAATCATGAGCCACATGGACGTAAGCCATTAGTAGACAATTGCTTCCAATGACTGTGGTTTGCTTATCTACAGTTCCTCTGCTTATAGTGACACATTCTCTGATGGTCGTATTATCTCCGATGACAACAGTGGACTCTTCCCCTTGAAACTTGAGGTCTTGAGGAATGCCAGCGATAACAGCTCCAGGAAAAATTTTACAGTTTTTGCCGATTCTCGCACCCGGAAAAATAGTGACGTTTGGACCAATCCAAGTACCTTCACCTATCTCGACATTCTCATGAACCATCGTGAAAGGGTCGATTTGTACATTCTTCCCAATCGTTGCCTTGGGATCTATGTGGGCCATTGGACTGATCATGATTCTTTACGAGTTATACTTGCTGTCATTACTGCCTCGCAGACGAGTGTGTTTCCGACGTAGGCTTCTCCTCTCATTTTAGCGATTCCTCTTCGTATAGGTGCAAGCAATTCACATTTGAATATAAGTGTATCTCCCGGAAGAACCATCTTTCGGAATTTGCAGCTTTCTATTCCCAAGAAATAAGTCCAGTAATTTTCTGGATCGTCTACGGTGCTTAGAACCAGAATCCCGCCAGTCTGAGCCATAGCTTCTACTTGCAATACTCCCGGCATCACAGGGTTACCTGGGAAATGGCCTAGAAAGAATGGTTCATTCATAGTCACGTTCTTTACACCGGCTACCACTGTGTCATCCAGATAGATTACTTTATCTAGTAGCTGAAATGGATATCTGTGCGGAAGAATATTGCTGATTTGATTGATATCCATCACCGGCGGAAGCTTGGGGTCATAGTAAGGGATATGGGAAGAGGATGCCTTTTCCATGGCCCTTTTGATCTTTTTTGCAAAAGCCACATTGGCAGCATGCCCAGGTCTGGCAGCTAAAATTTGGGCTTTCAGTGGTCTTCCTACCAAGGCAAGGTCACCAACTACATCCAGAAGCTTGTGTCTGGCAGGTTCATTTTTGTATCGAAGGTCCACATTGTTTAGAATCCCCTCTTTTTTGACTTCCACATGTTGCTTGTTAAACATCTTCGCCAGATGCTGCAACTCATCTTTCTCTACGACTCGATCTACCACCACGATGGCGTTATTCAAATCTCCACCTTTAATAAGGTTAGAATTGTAGAGCATTTCCAGCTCATGCAAAAAACAAAAAGTCCTGCATGAAGCGATTTCAGATTTGAATTGACTGATATCCGTGATGGAGGCATGTTGACTTCCTAAAACAGGTGAATTGTAATCCACCATGACCGTCACTCGGTAATTATCTGTCGGTAAGGCTACCATTTCCACTTCGCGGGAAGCGTCTTTATACTGAATGCTTTCTTGTACCTCGAAGAATCTTCTCAACGCATTTTGCTCCTCAAATCCTGCATCCTCCAATACTTCGATGAATTGGATGGAAGAGCCATCCATAATCGGAGGTTCGGGACCGTCCAATTGGATCAATACATTATCAACTTCCAATCCTACAAGCGCTGCCAGCACGTGCTCCACCGTGTAAACCCTAGCTCCATTTTGCTCCAAAGTGGTACCTCGGGAAACATCCACCACCAGGTCACAGTCAGCATCCACTGTAGGTCGACCTTCGAGATCTATTCTTTGAAACTTGATTCCGTGATTGGGAGGAGCAGGTAAAAAGGTCATATTGGAGATGACTCCTGTATGAAGTCCGACTCCTGACAGTTCTACTTGCTTCTTTATGGTATGTTGTTTTACTTTCATCGTGTTGGTTAAGCAGTTAGATAGCTTTGGGGCGCAAAATTAAGCCTTTTTTTCGAGTTCTTTGAGTCTCTTCTCCAGCTCTTCAAGATTTTTGAAGAGAGAATAGGACTTGAGAAACTGCTTCATGTCCATTCCCATGTATCCAAAGACTGTCTGTCCAGGTTTTTTGATTGACTTACTTACGCCTGTATTGGCGCCGATGGTGGTCTTTTCGGCAATCTTAATGTGCCCCACAATACCTGCCTTTCCTGCGAGGACTGAGTTTTTTCCAATTTCTGTAGAGCCAGAAATACCAGCCTGTGCGGCGACGACCGTATTTTCGCCGATGATTACATTATGAGCAATTTGGACCAAGTTGTCGATTTTAGCTCCTTTTTGGATGATGGTAGAGCCCATAGTGGCGCAGTCCACGGTTGTATTGGCTCCTATGCTTACATGATCTTCTAAAATTACATTGCCGATTTGAGGGATGGCTTTGTAGCTTCCATCTTCCTGAGGAGCAAAACCAAAACCTTCTGAACCAACTACAGCACCCGGATGAATCTCGCAATGATTGCCTAATACCGAACCATCGCAAATTTTGGCACCAGGATGTATGATGCAATTATCTCCAATTGTGACTTGGTTACCGATATATGCGTGAGGATGAATTTTTACCCCATTTCCGATTTGACACTTTTTACCAATGTAGGAAAAAGCCCCTCTGTAGTGACCGTCCCCGATTTGACTGCTTGGATCCATATAGCTCGGATCTTCCACACCCGATTGGGAGTTTTTGGTAAACTGAGCGTAGGTTTCAAGGATTTGGGTAAAACTTGAGTAAGCGTCTTTTACTCGGATGAGATTCGTTTTATAGGGTTTTTTGGGAGTGAAATTTTGAGAGACAATGACAGCAGAAGCCTCAGTTTCGTATAAAAAAGCCTCATATTTTTCATTGGCTAAAAAGCTTACCCCTCCTGCCTTACCTTCCTGAATTTTATCCAGTCTATTGACTTTTATTTGAGGATCTCCCTCGACGGTGCCTTGGAGAAGTTCGGCTAGCTGCCCAAGCGTAAATTCCATAAAGCGTAAGTATTTTAAGGTTTTAAAATTAGGGTTTTAGCCTTACAAACGTAATGCTTCTCAACTATTTTGCTCATGATTTGAATATTTGGCAAGTCAGCAGCGTCGGCTACATCAACCACTTTCCCCTTTTTTGTGAGGATCGAAATCCTATCCTTGGCTAGATATCCATAATTACTCAAGGTACCAGCCGAGAAAAAATAGGGTAGATGTTCTTTGGGGATTTTAAGCTTTTTAATGGTTTTTTCTTCGAGAATTCCGATTTCTTCTTTTTCGAAGGGAATATTGGAAAGTTGGATCTTGAAAAGATTTCTAGTCAAAAACATCCTGGAAATATTCGCCAAAACATAGTCAGGGGAGTTTTTCCATAGTTTGATGGCTCCCCAAATGTCCAAATCATCAAGCTCCAGGAAGATCCGTAGCAAATCCGGATTAGTCTGGAAGTCTGATTCAGTGATTTTGTGACCAAGCAAATAGTCAAATTCATCTGTGATCCCAGAGATTTTGTCCTCAGCCTTCAGATCCTTTGCTCGCTGAATCAGGTTGATAAGCATTTTTTCAGCGCAGACTGTCGTCTTGTGCAGATAGACCTGCCAGTACATCAGTCGACGGGCACTTAGAAAGTTTTCAATGGAATAAATTCCTTTTTCTTCGATGACTATCTTGTCATTTTTGACATCCATCATTTTGATGATGCGATCAGCGCCGATAGTCCCTTCTGATACGCCAGTAAAAAAACAATCCCGCTGCAAATAGTCCAAGCGATCAATATCCAACTGGCTGGAAACGAGTTGATGGAAGAACTTCCGCTCATATTGATTTTTGAAAATTTTCAAAGTGAGATCAAGTCTTCCTCCTAGTTCTCGATTGAGCATTTCGATTATCAAAATCGAAAGCTTTTCATGAGGTATAGATCGGAGAAGGCTGTATTCCAAAGCATGCGAAAACGGTCCATGACCGATATCATGCAGCAAAATCGCAATCAAAGTGGCTTCAAATTCCTCATCGGATATTTCAATACCTTTGGTTCGGAGATGGTCTAGGGTCACATGCATGAGATGCATGGCACCAAGTGCATGGTGGAATCGCGTATGTAAAGCACCGGGATAGACAAAATCAGTCAAACCCAATTGCTTGATCCGGCGTAATCTCTGAAAGTATGGGTGGTCAATGATCTCAAAAATCAATTCACTTGGAATTGTAATAAAACCATAAACGGGATCATTGAGTATTTTCTGGCTTTTCAAGGAGGCCTGTTTTGTTTACCCAAAAGTAATTATAATTTTAAAAGAATCGGACAACACTATGAACCAAAATGCCTCCATCCTCTGGGCAGATGATGAAATCGACCTGCTCAAACCCCATATTCTTTTTCTAGAACAGAAAGGTTATCAGATCACCACGGTCAATTCGGGTGTAGATGCTATTGAAGAAATCGAAAAAGGGATGTTTGATGTAGTTTTTTTAGATGAGATGATGCCAGGAATGACCGGATTGGAGACACTGCAGCAGATCAAGCAGATCAAACCTCAGATTCCCGTGGTGATGATCACCAAGAGCGAAGAAGAGCACATCATGAATGATGCAATAGGAGGGAAGATCGCAGATTACCTGATCAAACCCCTTAATCCAAGTCAAATTTGGCTTTCAGTAAAAAAAATCCTTCAAAATCGTCAGCTGATCGATCAGAAGACTACGATGAATTATCAGCAGGATTTTATGAATATTTCCATGGCAGTTGGAGATGCGGTTGATCATGAAGATTGGGCTAATATTTATACCAAGCTGACCTATTGGGAGCTCCAAATCGACGAGACGGAGAATAAAAGCATGAAAGAAGTCCTAGAGACTCAAAAGTCAGAAGCAGATGCCAATTTTGCTCGTTTTGTCAAGGAATCTTACCTGTCCTGGATGGAAGAAAAAAATCAGGAAAAGCCCTTGATTTCTCCGAATGTGATGAGAAAAAAGGTCTTCCCAAGAATTCAAAGTGGCAAACCGCTCTTTTTTATAGTCATTGATAATCTCAGACTGGATCAGTGGGAAGATATGGAATCCCTGCTTACTCCTTATTTCTCGATTGCCGAGAAGGAAACCTATTACAGTATCCTACCAACGACCACTGCTTTTGCCAGAAATGCTCTTTTCAGTGGGATGATGCCTTTGGATATGGCTAGATTTTACCCTCAATATTGGGAAAATGAAGATACAGATGAAGGCAAAAATAACTTTGAAGAAGAGTGGATTCGGATCAATTTGGAAAAGAATAGGCAAAAAATAAGATTTTCCTATACCAAAATTCTGCAGGCTGCTCATGGTAGAAGTGCAGTGGATCAGTTTCATACCATGTTACAAAATGAGCTAAATGTCTTGGTTTATAATTTTGTCGATATGGTTTCTCATGCACGGACGGATATGAAGATGATTCGTGAACTTGCCCCCGATGAATCTGCCTATCGATCACTTACCAAAAGCTGGTTTGAGCACTCGACACTTTTTGAGATGCTAAAGAAAATTCAGCAAGCGGGAGCAGATGTTATTATCACCACTGACCACGGGACCAAGCGGGTCAACAAGCCCTATCGTATCATCGGGGATAAAAACGTCACGACGAACCTAAGATACAAGCAGGGTAAAAACCTAAATTATGAGCCCGGGAAAGTTTTTGAGGTTTCGAAACCTGAAGAAGCCAAACTTCCCAAATTGAATGTTTCGAGTGCTTATGTATTCGCTGTGGAGGATTATTTCTTTGCCTATCCCAATAATTACAATTATTATGTCAATTTTTACAAGGACACCTTTCAGCATGGAGGGATTTCTCTGGAAGAAATGATTGTCCCGATTGTCTATCTCAAATCAAAATAATTCAGATTTGGACACAAAAATTTACGGAATAGACCAGCTTGATGACATCGCCTCTTGGGTGGTAGATAAGGCAGGAGAGGAACGAATTTGGGTATTCAAAGGTGAAATGGGGGCTGGAAAAACGACTCTTGTCAAGAGTGTCGCTAAGCAGCTAAATGTCGTTGATCCGATAAGTAGTCCGACATTTGGTCTTGTCAATCATTATGCAAGAAATACTGGAGAGGAAATTTACCATTTTGACTTTTACCGAATAGAAGATCCCGATGAAGTCTTGGATATCGGAATAGAAGAGTATTTTTATAGTGGCAATATTTGCTGGATAGAATGGCCAGAAAAGATTGCTCCATACCTTCCAGATGAGTTTTTCTTAATAAAAATAGCTTATCTAGATACACAAACCCGAAAAATAACCCTAGAACATTTCCATAATGCCTAGCGAAATCAAAGAAATAGCAGCCGTGGGATTGATACCAAAAGAAGCCCCTTTAGCTGTGCAGAAAAGGAAAAACCCGATCACGATTGGCTTGCCAAAAGAAAAATCCTCCGAGGAAAGAAGAGTACTTTTAACCCCTGAGGCGGTAGGTCTTCTGAGTAATAATGGGCTTCAAGTCATTATTGAGACTGGTGCGGGGAAAGCTTCCAAATTCACAGATCAAGATTATTCTGATGCTGGTGCCAAAGTGGTTTATTCTTCCAAGGAGGCCTTAGAGGCTCAGTTGGTTTTGAAAGTTGATGCGCCAGATTTGGAGGAAATAGAGCAGATGAGTCTAGGGGCTTGCTTGATTTCAGCCTTGCAGATTTCCAGACAAAACAAAGAGTTCATTGAGGCATTAAATGCCAAGAAGATCACGGCGATTGCCTTTGAGTATCTTGAAGATAAGGTAGGAGGGATGCCAGTAGTCAGGGCTATGTCAGAAATAGCCGGAAGTACTGTAATGTTGATTGCAGCAGAATACCTTTCGAGTGTAAATGACGGTAAAGGGCTGATTCTCGGTGGTGTCACAGGAGTGCCGCCTACTCAAGTGGTGATTATCGGAGCGGGAACCGTGGCAGAATATGCGGCACGAACAGCCTTAGGACTAGGAGCCAATATCAAGGTTTTTGATAATCATATCTACAAGCTTCGACGCTTGAAGCAGCTTCTAGGCCAGCAGATTTACACCTCAACAATTGACAACTTGACATTGACTCAAGCACTTTCGGAAGCCGATGTAGTCATCGGTGCTCTGAGAGCTGAGAAAGGCAGAAATAAAATCGTGGTCAGTGAGGAAATGGTTGCCAATATGATGCATGGAAGCATTATCATCGATGTGGGGATTGACCAAGGTGGCTGCTTTGAAACTTCAAAGATGACTACCCATGAAGATCCTACGTATCAGATACATGATGTAACTCATTACTGTGTGCCAAATATTGCTTCAAGAGTTTCCCGAACAGCTTCTTATTCTTTATCGAATATTTTCACCCCAATTGTCTTACAAATGGCAGACTTAGGCGGGCCCGAAGAAATGATTTTTAATTATCGATGGTTTCTGAGAGGAGTGTATACTTATAGGGGTAGCTTGACCAATGCTTATTTAGCCAAAAGATTTGATCTCACTCATAAGGAATTACAGCTGCTTTTAGCAGCGAGGTATTGATTAGCTAAGAAGATTTTGCCTTAAAAGGAACTCCAGTTGCTCATTTGCTTTTATCAGCGCCTGGGTCAATCGCTCGTTTTCTCTTCGAAGTGAAAAGACTTCGTAAGCATTTTTAATGACAGTTCTGAGGTAATCCTCTTCCCAAGGTTTGGTGAGGTAATGGTAAACTTGACCTTTGTTGATAGCATCAATTACCGCCTGAATATCAGTGTATCCGGTTAAAAGAACTCTTATCGGGCTTGGATAATGAGGGATGATAGACTCCAGAAATTCAACTCCTGTTTCTTCAGGCATCCGTTGATCGGTAATAATAATTTCTATGTCTTCCTGTTCCAGGATTTTTCTTCCCTCTTCTCCAGAAATGGCAATAAAAATTTTATAATCCCTTCTAAATGTAGCTCGAAACGCCTGGAGGTTGTTTTCCTCATCGTCTACGTATAAAATCCGGATTTTTTCGTCTTTTTTGGTTTCTTCCATTTTACACCCGATTTGGGTCCAGATATTTGAAACCGAAATAATTGTTTTTTTCGATGAAAAACAAACAAAGTGATCTGGATTTTCTACTATTCCTGAATTTCTTCAGTATGCCAGAATTCATTTTTCATCAAGGGTGTCAATAACCTGCAGAGAATGAGAATACTTAATTATATACATTTTTTGCAAAGCTAATATTCAAAATAAAAACAAAATGTGTTTTTATTAATTATAGTGACTAATTATATGATTCATAAAAAAATAATTTAAAAATACATTTGAGAATTAAAATCAAAAACTAACTTTACAAAGCACATCACCCTATTTGCGCCTATTTCATGCTATATTCACCCAAAATAGATCTGGAAGCACGGGCCTATCCTATTATCCTTGACCCAAGAATTTCTTCTCAAAAGGAAGAGTTTATAGAGTTAATGGATTCTCCTCATATTCAGGTAGTTGATCAAATTGAAAGTCAGGTCAAAGATTTGATAAAGGCGAATAGTCCAACACGCACCTTTACTGAAATCGAACTGGATGTCGAGGTTGAAAACTTTTTTAGAGATAGGATAAAGGATGATTTTGGTAACTGGGTTTACTATCCTTGGAAAAATACAATTGTCCACTTATTGGAAGAAGAGGATTTCATTAAGATCAGGACGGTTAGAAATAATTACAAAATCACTCCGGAAGAACAATCCGAACTTCGAACAAAGAAAATTGGAATTGTCGGACTTTCAGTAGGGCAAAGTGTCGCAATTGCCATGGCTCTTGAGAGAAGTTGTGGAGAAATGCGTCTTGCAGATTTTGATACTTTGGAGCTTAGTAATCTCAATCGGATCAATGCTAGTTTGACTAGTTTGGGTCAGGAAAAAGTAGTGATCGCGGCTAGAGCGATATCTGAGATAGATCCTTACTTAAAGCTTACACTTTACAGGGATGGAATAACAGAAGAAAATGTTGACGACTTTTTAGATTCAGATGGTGGACTCGACTTGCTCATTGACGAATGCGATAGCTTGGATGTGAAAGTTCTCCTCAGGGAGAAAGCTCGTGCAAAGAAAATTCCTGTTCTGATGGAAACCTCAGATAGAGGTATGCTAGACATTGAGCGTTTCGATTTGGAGCCTGATAGGCCGATTTTCCATGGGATGATGGGGAATATAGAAATGGGTTCTCTCAAGGGACTGAGTAATCAGCAAAAAGTAGGCATAGGATTGAAAATTACCGGGATTGAGACACTTTCTCCCCGGATGAAAGCATCTCTTTTGGAAGTAGGACAGACCATTTCCAGTTGGCCACAATTAGCCTCAGCAGTTTTCTTAGGTGGGGCTTCAGTTGCACATGTCGGTCGTAAACTTCTCCTCGAAGATGAAGTGAAATCGGGAAGATTCTATGTGGACTTGGATGAACTTGTCCAAATAGAAATGACTGAGGATGCTGCCCCATATCAATCAATACCTGTCAAAAACCGTGATTTCTTAGCTTCTTTACCCAATAATATCCTGCCTTCAGGGTACAAACCATCAGAGGAAGAGCTTCTTGAAATGCTCTCTTTTGCAAATTTGGCGCCTTCAGGAGGAAATATTCAACCCTGGGTTTGGGTGATGGATCAAAAAGGAGTTTTGCACCTTTTCCACGATAGAGAGCGAAGTCATTCGCTTTTGGATTACAAGGGTACGGGCTCATTGATCGCTTTTGGTTCTGCTCTTGAAAATTTGAGGATTTACTGTGGAAAGCATGGGTTTGAGGTTGATATAATTGATCAGGTCCAAAGCTTTGAAGATGATCTGATAGCTAGTATCAGGTTTGTGAGTAAACAGAATCAAAGTATTGATATTCCTCACCTTGACTTATATGAAGGGGTGAGAATTCGGTGTACAAATCGAAAAAACACTAAAAAGGAAAATCTGACTCCAGAACAAATTCAGATGGTTTTTGATCTGATACAATCAGAAGGTCTGAAGTTGGATTATCTGGAAGAGGAACAGGAACTAGAGAGGCTTTCAGAGATCTTGGGTGGAATGGATAGGATGAGGTTGTTTCATCAGCAGGGTTTGCAGGATTTCATCCACGAACTGAGGTGGAATGACAAAGAGGCAAAAGAGAGTAGTGACGGAATAGATATAGCCACTTTGGAACTTTCCGGTACAGAGAAAGCTGCAATGGGCTTGCTTCGGGATCCTCGCACAGTGAAGTTCTTCAGAAAGTTTTTGATGGGCTACGGCTTGACTAAAATCAGTCATTCGACCCTGATGGCAAGTTCTGCTATTTTCCTTTTGCAAAGCAAAAAATATACAGCCTCCTCTGTTTTGGAAGCCGGTAGAATACTACAGCGAATTTGGGTAAAATCTAATATGATGGGGATGAGTTTTCAGCCCGTTACCGCTTCGCTTTTTATTTTTCATAGAGTGAATCGCGAGAAGGATCATGGCTTTACTGAGAAGGAAGAGCAAATCATCAAAAAACACCATGAAACTCTCAGAAAATTATTCCAGATCGAAAATGGAATGGAGGAAATTTTTATGTTTAGGCTAAATTTCGCAGGGGAACCAAGCATGCGTTCCTATCGCCGCGATGTAAGAGAGACCTTAATCATGCAGCAATAATGTTTACATTCAAAGCCTTCAGGGCTATTGATGAACCAGAAATATGTGATCAATTCATTGAGGGTCATGCAAATGTGCTGAAGGAGTATGGAGTGACCAAAGTAACCTCTTCTAATAACGACTGGAAGTATAACCCATATGTCTTTGTAGTAACTGTTCATGAGAACTCCACAGGAAATGTCGTTAGTGGCCTTCGAATACATATAGCCTCAGAGGAATATCCTCTTCCCTTGGAAGGTGCGATTGCACCCGTAGATTCAAGAATTTTTGATCTTGTAGCCAAGTATAGAAATGCAGGTACGGGGGAGATTGGGGGGTTATGGAATAGTCGAGCGATTTCGGGTTATGGAATTGGGGCAATTTTTCTTTCAAGAACCTCGCTTGTTATAGCGGAGCAATTACAAGTTCCGACTCTTTTTGCGCTATGTGCAGAATACACACTCAAACCTACTCTTCAAAAAGGATTTGAAATAGAAGAGGAGATTGGGAATAGTGGAACTTTCTTTTACCCAAAACTAGACTTGGTAGCAACATTGGCTATTCTGAGAGATGTGAAAAATTTACCTCATGCCCTTCCTGTGGAGCGGGATTTTATTTTAGATCTAAGAAAGAACCTTGAGTGTACAAGAATGGAAGAAACTCTCAAGGGACCGGTAGAGATCACTTATCAATTGAAAATTAAAAGTCCTAATTGGAGATAATTTATGTTGTTTACTATTATTTCTTCACTACTCTTACTTTTTGCTCAAAATCCGATTAAGATAACTGGTGAGAGTGTTTATTTGGATCGTTATGAATATTTGATTTTAGAGTCAGATGAAGATTTGTCCATAGAAAACGTGGTCAATCGAGATGATTTCTCCTTGCTAGATAATGAAAATAAAAATTTTGGAATTAATAATGACGTAATATGGCTTAAGTACCAAGTAGAAAATCAGGGAGAGAATCTCGAGAAGTACCTTTACATAAACAATCCTTCCCTGGACAGCTTGGAACTGTTTGTGGTTCAAGATGGAAAAGTTCTTGACTCATACCTAGGTGGTAGATTGGTTGATTTTACCAAGAGGTCTATTCCATCAAAATCTATCATTTTCAAAGTTGATATTCCAAATGAGGGGCAGGTTGATTTATATCTAAAAGTAAATAGCGTCAACAAAAAGATTATAACTTCATCAGTAGCATCAAGAGAATTTCTTGAAAGGCTAATCAATAGAGAAAATATCTTATTCGGGATTTTTACCGGGGTTATTGTCGGTTTATTCTTTTATAATCTATTTTTATTTTTCTCAGTTAGAGATAAGTTATATCTAATTTATGTAATCCATACGGTATTAGTCTGGTTTGCTCAATCCTCCATATTGGGTTATACGCAAGAAATACTTTGGCCTAATTTCATCTGGATGAATTTAAGGGCTGGAGTTATTTTTTCATCCTTGGTGAGTATTGTGGGTATTTGGTTCCTAAGAGTCTTTCTATCTACCGATAAGTTTGTTCCAAAGCTGGACAGAGGGTTTTATTTTATATACCTAGTATATGCTTTTATCCTTGTAAATGCATTCTTCTTTTCCATTACGGTTAGTTATCAGACTTTATTGGTTACGCAGTCCATAGTGGTAATTTTTGTATTGCTTGTTGCATTTTCAATATTAAAATTAGGTTATCGTCCCGCACGCTATTATTTGTTGGCTTGGTCTGTTTTTATGCTTGGTATCTTCCTATTCGTTTTGAGCGAAATGGGTATTATCCCGACAAATGATCTGACTGCATATATCATGCCTTTGGGCTCTGCATTGGAAGTGGTATTACTATCCTTCGCTTTGGCAGACAAAATCAACATCCTCAAGAAGGAGAAGGAAGAAGAGCAGGCTGAGCGATTGAAAGTATTGAAGCAAAATGAAGAACTGGTCCGAGAGCAAAACACCCTTTTGGAAGAAAAAGTACGGGTTCGTACAGATGAATTAGAGCAGGCTTTGAGAAACCTGCAAAACACTCAAAGTCAATTGGTCAGTCAGGAGAAGATGGCCTCGCTAGGTCAGCTTACTGCAGGTATTGCCCATGAGATCAATAACCCAATCAATTTTGTGAGTTCTAACATCACGCCCCTCAAGCGAGATATAAAAGATATCATGGAGGTGATCGATTTTTATCGAACAACCGGGCAATCGGAATTCGCTCCTGAATCTAAAAAGAAGGCTGCGGACCTGGAGGAGGAGCTTGAGCTTGATTATGTCCTTGAGGAAGTAGATCAATTGCTGAAAGGCATGGAAGAAGGGGCGAAACGAACAGTTGAAATAGTCAAAGGTCTTCGACTCTTTTCTCGTGTGGATGAGCAGGATGTCAAAAAAGTGGATCTTCACGATGGTATCAATAGTACCATCATCCTTCTAAATAGTTCTATTCCAGGCAAAATTCGCATCGTTCGGGATTTCGGAGAGCTCCCAATGGTTGAGTGCTTGGCAGGTAAGATTAATCAGGTATTTATGAACATTATCAATAATGCTGTTCATGCCTTGAGTGATCATATCGATACGATCAAAGATCCAAAAATTGAAATACGCACCCGTTCACTGGGAGACTCTGTGGTAGTGGAGATCGAAGACAACGGTCCGGGTATGCCTGAGCATGTGAAGGAACGTATTTTTGAACCTTTTTTTACAACCAAGTCAGTAGGGAGAGGTACAGGTTTGGGGCTTTCAATAGTTTATTCTATTATTGAGAACCATAAGGGCACGATGGAGGTAAATACCGAAGTCGGTCAGGGCACAACTTTTATCATTACGCTACCCACCTACCAAAGTAACAGCAAGAATGAATAGCAGTGATATTCGGGTACTTTATATTGACGATGAGGACAATAACCTCAAATCGTTCCGCGCTACCCTTCGAAAAGACTTTAAGATTTTTACAGCCATCGATGCCTTCGAAGGATTAAAGATCGTTCAGGAAGAAGAAATTCATGTTGTCATTGCTGACCAGCGGATGCCGGGAATGACAGGTACAGAATTTTTTGAGAAAATGATCGAAATCAATCCGGACCCTGTGCGGATTTTGCTGACAGGCTATTCAGATATTGCCTCCGTCATTGATGCGATCAATAAAGGTGAGGTCTATCGTTTTATAGACAAGCCTTGGAATATCGAGCAGATCAAAAACTCGATCAAAAACGCAGCGGACATCTTTTTCATGCGGAGAGAGTTGAAGGAAAAAAACATCAAACTGGAGAAACTCCACTCAGAGATGAACCAGTTTGTCTATAGTCTTTCCCATGAGCTTAGAGGGCCTTTGATGAGTATTTCGGGCGTTTCTAAGCTTGCCAAAATGGAAATTAAAGATCCACATGTCCTTGAGTTTTTTGACATGATAGATACGGCCACGACTAAGCTGGATGACTTTATCTACAAAATGCTGGATTTTTATCGATCCACTAAAATCGATCATAAAATCACTCAGATTGACTTCAAAGAAGTGGTCAATCAGCAAATGGAAGCTTACAGAGCCAAGTTTGATCTTTCACATTTTCACGTAGAATTACAGGTCAATCAAGAGGAACCCTTTTTCTCAGACGATTCTAAAATCCGAGTGATTTTAAATAATCTCTTCTCCAATTCGGTTCAGTTTATGAAAAACGAGCATGGGGAAAAGCGAATCGCACTTACGATAGATGTGCGAGATGGTGAAGCTATCGTCATGCTCGAGGATAATGGTATCGGCATCGAAGACCGTCATCATCCGGAAGTATTTAATCTTTTTACCCGCGCAACACAGCAAAATGTAGGCACTGGTTTAGGCCTGTACATGGTCAAAGAGGCAGTGGAGCAATTGGGCGGAAAGGTAGAGTTAGAATCTATTTTGAATGAGGGAACTACGGTTAGAGTGGTGCTCCCTTCTTTGAATTCGTAATTCTTGCTGGCCTTTTGGCCATGAAAGCCTATCTTTGTTGCGATAATTTTTTCCAACAAAAAACACATATTATGATTAATCCTTGGCATGATGTAAACATCGGTAAAGGCGCTCCCGAACAGGTAATGGGCGTAGTGGAAATCCCTAAAGGAAGTAAAGGGAAATACGAACTACACAAAAAGTCCGGAATGCTAATGCTCGATAGAGTTCTCTTTTCCGCTGTTCATTATCCGGCAAATTATGGATTTATTCCACAGACCTATTGTGAGGACCATGATCCCTTGGATATCCTGATTATTTCTCAGATTGATATTCCTTCCATGTGCTTGGTGGAGGCAAAAGTGATCGGAGTGATGCGAATGGTCGATGGAGGAGAAGCGGATGATAAAATCATCGCAGTAGCTGCGGGTGACCAATCTGTGAATTATATCAATGACATCGATGAGCTTCCTCCGCATTTGATGAAGGAGGTACACCGATTCTTTGAGGATTACAAAAAGCTTGAAAACAAGGAAGTGAAAGTGGAGGACTTCTTAGGAAAAGAAGATGCGATCCGAATTATCAATGAAAGTATTGAACTTTACGATAAGCATTTCCGAAATCAACGATAACCAAAGGCCTGAGCAATCAGGCTTTTTTGTTTTTAATCTCTTTTTTACCGGCTTTTTTACGAAGGTATTTGACCAGTTCACTGTAGGCTTCGTGCTCATGATTGGAGATACTGATGGATTGCTGATCTGAGAAAGCAACGGTCATTTGCCTGAATTCTTTTTTGTTCGCTACCACCACTTCTTCTTCCCAAACTAGGATATCGCCGATTGGATAAGCTTTCTGAAAGCCTCTAAGTGGTAGCTTCACGATGATTTGATCCCTGCCAGCGGTGATAAATCGAAAGCCGGCCATCATTTTCACCAAAAGCATCAGCAGGACCAACGTGATCAAAGACGCCGCGATCAGGTAAAACCAAAGCCCAAAGCTTCCTTTGTAGGCAAAATCCCGTAAAATGAAGATCAAGCCGGTCAGCAAGGCAACTACAATCAGGCTAAGTGAAAAATAGGTAGATGTTTTTGGTTTGATGACGATCATGAGTGACTGGCTAGTTCGCTAAGTTTTTGTCTGGCAAAAGTCTCTAATTCTCTGAAAAAAGCGAAAAATATCACCTCAAATTCATCTTCAAATTCAATCAAAGCCAGATGTGCCTCCTCCATTTTGGAGTCAAATCGGGTGCGTTTGGCCATTCCGGTCAGTGAGCGCCGGATACCTTCCACCTCCCCATAGTGCAGGAGCCAATTGTCCTTTTTCATCCAATAATACATATTGGCAAAGCGCTCCGGAAAGATGTCCTCGTGACGATCGAGGGTATCGTAGGTTTTTTGGATAAAGTCTTCAACAGTTGAAGCTGAAAATTCTGACCAGTTTTTGATCAAAAAATAATCGAAAAATACGTCCGTTATCACCGTGGAATAGTGTCCAAATTTGGGTCGGAGATAGGATTGCCCTGCTTTGACCAAAGGGTGAGAATCGGTGAATAGGTCTATTTCGCGATGGAGAAATATGCCTCGCTTGATTTCCTTCTTGAAGTTTTCGATTTGCCTGCCTTTCACAAAGTCTGCGATAAAATTCCCAACAAGAATTTTTTCTTGATCAAAGGACAGAAAAGCATGTGCTAGAAAATTCATGAGGGATGTAAAAAAAGGAAACTCTATAGCTTTTGATTAGTTTCGTCCACAAAATACGGATTGATGGACAAAGTCACGGAGGAATTAAGAAAAGGTCTGAAACTTTTGAAGCAGGAATGGCAAGAAGATCTGGCTCAATACAAGAAAAAGTTTCTGAATACCTCCCTAGCGGATAAGAAAAAGGAAGGAATTACTTGGCACCCCATTCAGGTCAAGAAGGCTAAAATCGGAATGGGAGAAAGGCTTTTAGTGGAAATTGAAAGACTGGACTCCAATCAAAACTCTGCCTTTCAGTCCGGAAAATCCGTTGCGTTTTTCTCCACTCATGAGGGATATGCCTCTTCAGAATATCGAATCAATGGCGTGATCAATCAGGTCAGAAAGGATAGCATGATTATCACCCTTCAGGCGGATGAGTTGCCGGAATGGATGGACAGCAGTCGTCTGGGGGTGGATTTGCTCTTTGATGAGGCGAGCTATCGGGAAATGGAATTTGCCTTGAAAAAAGTGATTTCTCCAGAAAATCAACGACTCAAAGAGCTAAGAGAAATTTTGATTGGAGATCGAGCTGCTGCCTTCTGCGATTTGTCTAAGAGGGCGTCCGAGCACTTGAATTTTTCCCAAAATCAAGCTTGTCAAAAAATAGCCCAAGCAAAAGATGTGGCCATCATCCATGGTCCTCCGGGAACGGGTAAAACCACTACATTGATTCGAGCGATCACTGAAGCTGCTGAAAAGGGGCTTTCTATCCTGGTCTGTGCTCCTAGTAATGCAGCTGTGGACCTTCTAGTCGAAAAGCTGACTGATTCCGGAATCCAAACCTTGCGATTGGGTCATCCGGCCCGAGTGGAGGAGAAGATTCTAAACCAAACACTGGATGCTAAAACGGCCAACCATGAAAGTTATCGTGATCTGAAAAAGCTTCGGAAGGAAATCGATCAGTACCTCAAGCTCGCCAAGCAATACAAACGAAACTTTGGACCGGAGGAACGCCGACAGCGGAAATTACTGTTTGATGAGGTGGGACGAATACGCGAAGCTGCCAGGCATCTGGAGGAGTATATTTCCTTCGATATTTTTCAAAAGACCCAAGTATTTGCCAGTACGCTCGTAGGGGCTTCATCTTATCACTTGAAAGGAATGAATTTCGATGTGGTATTTATCGATGAGGCCGCTCAAGGATTGGAAGCGGCTACTTGGATTCCGATTATGAAAGCAAAAAAGGTCGTCTTCGCTGGAGATCATTTGCAACTCCCACCCACGATCAAATCCTATGAAGCTGCCAAGGAAGGATTGGCCATCACGCTGATGGAAAAGGTGATCCAGCGGAAGCCTCAAGTGGCCGAGCTCCTGCAAGTGCAATACCGGATGAAAGCCGAAATCATGGGATTTTCTAATGAGTACTTCTATCAGGGTAAATTACAGGCAGCTGAAAACACAGAGCAGCATTTCTTTGAAAATGAAGCAATCTTGGAATGGATTGATACGGCAGGGGCTGGCTATACCGATCGCCAAGAGGAGGAAAGTCTCAGCACATTCAATCCTGAGGAAGCCTTATTCGCCTGCAAGTATTCGAATGAATTGATCAAGCGAATCGGAATTTTAACATTCAAGGAAAATGGCTGGACTATCGGTTTGATTGCGCCCTATTCAGCACAGGTACGGTACTTACGCTCCTTGATTTTTGAGAGCTTTGATTTTCCAAACTTAAAAGCCTTTGCCGATTTGATTACCATTGATACCGTAGATGGATTTCAGGGGCAAGAGCGGGACTTGATGCTGATTTCCCTGACTCGATCCAATGAGCGTGGAGAGATCGGTTTTCTAGCAGATGAGCGCCGAATGAATGTGGCCCTGACCCGAGCCAAGCGTAAGCTGGTCCTGATCGGAGACAGCAGTACCTTGGCTAGCAACTCCTTCTTTGATTCTTTACTGGGTTATTTTGAGCAGAAAGGTGGCTATCGAAGTGTGTGGGAGTTTATGGAGGATTGAAAGATAGCTGTCATAGGAAAGTGATCAGATATTTTGAGCCATTCCTCAGACTTCAAAATTTCAATTGATTTTAGGTTTTTATGAAATTGTAAAGAGCCAAAAAGATAATCGATATGATAGCTTGTTTGGCTATTTTTCCTGTGGAAAAAGGTTGGTTTGGTTTCTTGACCTTGGCTTTCTTCAAAATGGTGGTGATATAAACTTTTGATTCCTTTTTCCTCTAAAATCTTGATAACATCAGAGTGATTCCACCATCTGTCCCATTGATCCCAAATCACATTGCTATTAAAATCTCCTCCAATGATTATATCTTCAAAATTCTCCAAGTTTGTTTGAAGATATTTCCAGAATTGGCCGATGTATCCAAAATTAGGTGAATTGTTTCTATGGGTCCAGACTCCTAAAAGTTGAAATGATTCGTTAATCATACAGGGTAAAAAGTGTTTCACTGAATGATCCTGAAATGTGTTTGACCAGTCTAATTTTTCCAAATGAATTTCAGGTTTAGCAAATACCCCAAGTCCCTTATTTTTTGAATCACCGATCCAAAGATGATTTTTTGCCCACTTGATATATTCTTGATCATTGGATTGATTGGGGTCTTCACATTCCTGAATGATATAAATGTCTGATTTGATTTTACTTAGAAAATCAAACTTCTTACGAAGTGCACCAGCACAATTCCAGGTGGTGATTTTCAAATCTTTCAATCCGCCGCGGCGGATAAGTTCTTCCTTTGTTACAATCAAGCTCAATTTCTCGAAATTCTTTCCTGCTGATAGACCAAATTCAATAGACTCAAAACCTCCCCAAAAGCCTCCGCGGATTTCAGTTGCTCATCCGATACTTTCTTTCCCAATAGTCGACAAAGTAAGAGTCCATAGACTCCATTCAGGCAGATTTGGATTTCATTCCCAAGGTCTTGTCCTTCAGCTTCCATCACAGCTTGGAGGATGTAGGGTTTAGCTTTTTGATAGCTTTCAAAATAGGTTTTGTCCGTTTTTAAGAGCTGCCAGTGGATTTTCGAGAGTTCCTTGACTAGTTTTTGGGTTTCCTCCAAATGCCCTTTCTCCATAATTCCTTCTTTTTCCATCTGATTTTTCAATTCCCGATACCAGTTAAAGATCCCTTCTTTCTCCATTTCTTCTACCGGAAAGTGAGCCACGACATACTGTCGGATTTCCTCCAGATTCCCTTGGAAAGAGCGGATTAAATCCTCCTGCTGATAGAGGTAGATGATGTATTCGGCGATGTTTTGGGACTTTTTTGATTCGGCGATGGATTGCATGGATTGGTTTTGTTTGTGAGGTAAAATTAAAAGCAAATAGTTAGAGAGAGAAATACCATGGAAATACTATTGAAATACATCCACCTTCGGTGAATGAAATAAAGCCGCCCAGCAGAGTCATTTTGCTTAAAGCCTATTTCGCCGAAGGCATATTTCATGGAGCGAAGCGATTGTATTTCCACTGTATTTCATTTGTACTTCATCTAAGCTGTATTTCAATTGTATTACTCATAAATTCTCCTTCTTTTTCCCTACTTTTGCGGCACAAATGCTTATGAAAAACATTCGAAATTTCTGTATTATCGCCCACATTGATCATGGGAAGAGTACGTTGGCGGATAGGTTGTTGCAGTTCACCAATACGGTGAGTGATCGGGAAATGCAGGACCAGTTGTTGGATGACATGGATCTGGAGCGAGAGCGAGGGATTACGATCAAGTCGCACGCTATTCAGATGAAATATCCTTACAAGGGGGAGGAATACACCTTCAATTTGATCGATACCCCGGGACACGTGGATTTTTCCTACGAAGTGTCGCGTTCGATCGCAGCTTGTGAAGGAGCACTTTTGATTGTGGATGCTTCGCAAGGTATTGAAGCTCAGACGATTTCTAATTTGTACTTGGCTATGGGTCATGATCTGGAAATCATTCCAATTCTCAATAAAATAGATCTGCCAGGTGCTGATCCGGAACTTCGGGCTGATGAGATCATCGATCTGATCGGTTGTGATCGGGAAGATATCATTTTGGCGTCCGGCAAGGAGGGAATCGGTATTGAGGATATTTTGAATGCCGTAGTAGAAAAAGTTCCTGCTCCCAAAGGCGACCCAGAAGCTCCGCTTCAGGCGATGATTTTTGATTCGCATTACAATTCCTTCCGGGGAATCGAAGTAATCTTCCGAATCTTCAACGGAACGCTTCGCAAGGGAGAGAAAATTAAATTTGTCAACACCGGCAGGGAATATGAAGCTGATGAAATCGGTATTTTAGGTTTCAATCAAATCCCTCAGCAGGAAATGGGCGCGGGTACCGTTGGGTATTTGATTTCTGGAATTAAAGTAGCCAAAGAAGTAAAAGTGGGGGATACGATTACCCACACCAAGCGTCCCTGTGATAAGGCTATTCAAGGTTTCGAAAATGTGAAACCGATGGTTTTTGCGGGAATTTATCCGGTAGATACCACGGAGTTTGAGGAATTGAGAGCTTCCATGGAGAAGTTGCAGCTCAATGATGCATCGCTCGTATGGGAACCTGAGACTTCTGCGGCCCTAGGTTTTGGATTCCGATGCGGATTCTTGGGAATGCTGCACATGGAGATCGTTCAGGAGCGTTTGGAGCGGGAGTTTGACATGACGGTGATCACCACTGTTCCTTCAGTTCAGTTCCGCGCACTGATGACTGATGATACCTACCAAGTCATCAATGCACCATCTGACATGCCTGATCCTACCCGGTTCAAGCATATCGAAGAACCTTTTGTCAAAGCATCCATCATTACCGCCTCAGATTACGTGGGGCCGGTGATTCAGCTTTGCATGGAAAAGCGTGGACAGATAAAAAATCAAGTCTACCTGACTTCCGAGCGGGTAGAGTTGCAATTTGACATGCCTCTAGCAGAGATTGTGTTTGACTTTTTCGATAAGTTGAAGACCATCTCAAGAGGTTATGCTTCCTTGGATTATGAATTAAAAGGTTATCAACCTTCACACATGGTTCGTCTGGATGTCATGCTAAACGGCGAGCCAGTTGATGCCCTTTCGGCAATCGTCCACCGGGACAAGGCCTATGAATGGGGCAAGCGTCTGTGTGAGAAGCTGAAAGAATTGGTGCCTCGTCAAATGTTTGAGATTGCTATTCAAGCTGCAATCGGAACGAAAATCATCGCCCGGGAAACTGTAAAAGCCCTCCGTAAAAACGTATTGGCGAAGTGCTATGGCGGTGATATCTCCCGAAAGCGAAAACTCCTCGAAAAGCAGAAAAAAGGAAAGAAACGCATGCGACAAGTCGGCAATGTAGAGGTTCCTCAGGAGGCGTTTATGGCAGTGTTAAAGCTAGATTAGAAGTACGTAGTAAGAAATACGAAGTGCGAAATACGAAATACGAGTCATATTAGGTTTCAATTGAAATAATTATATGAGCCAAGCCTTAAAAGATCGGACTAAAAAATTTGCAGTCGATGTTTGGCTTCTCTGCTCGAAAATTCCTAAATCCAGAGAATTTAATAATTATGTAAATCAGTTGCTTCGATGTTCTAGTTCTGTGGCTGCAAATTATCGAGCAGCAATGAGAGCAAAATCTAATGCTGACTTTATTAATAAATTAAAAATTGTGGAAGAAGAAGCGGATGAAAGCCAGTTTTTTCTGGAGCTCCTTCAAACTATATACAAGGACGAATCAACGAAAGCAGAGCTAGAAAGATTGTTGAATGAAATAGATCAATTATTAGCTATTACAGTAGCAAGTTTAAAAACAGCTCGGACTAACTTCAATCGATAGAAAAGTTTCATTAATGCCCGTATTTCGTATCTCGAATTTCCAACTTATTCATTAAGGATAAAAATTAGACCTATGCCTACAATCATCGACGGTAAAAAAACCTCACAAGACATTAAAAATGAAATAGCAGCACGAGTTGCGGAAATCAAATCGGAAGGAGGAAAAATTCCTCATCTGGCTGCAATCTTGGTGGGAAATGACGGTGCAAGCCAAACCTACGTGGGTGCCAAAGTGAAAGCATGTCATGAGATAGGTTTTGAGTCTACTTTGGTGAGGATGGAAGACACAGTTTCTGAAGAGGAACTTTTGGCCAAGGTGGAGGAAATCAATGAGAATCCGGATATCGATGGATTGATTGTACAGCTTCCGCTTCCCAAGCACATCTCTGTTGAAAAGGTGACTGATAAGATCAAGCCTGAAAAAGATGTGGATGGCTTCACACCTGCGAATGTGGGAAGAATGGCCTTGAACTGGCCGGCATACGTTGCTGCAACTCCATATGGAATCGTTGAATTGCTCAAGCGATACCAAATCGAAACTTCCGGAAAGCACTGTGTGGTTATCGGCAGGAGCCACATTGTGGGTAGTCCCATGAGTATTTTGATGGCTAGAAATGGGTATCCAGGGAATGCAACTGTTACCTTGACTCACAGCCGAACTCAGAACTTAAAGGAAATTGCACAAACTGCTGATATTTTGATCGTGGCATTGGGGAAGCCTGAATTCGTTACGGCAGATATGGTCAAGCCTGGTGCTGTGGTCATTGATGTCGGAATTCATCGAGTGGAGGATTCCAGCAAGAAATCTGGATTCCGGTTGATCGGAGATGTGAAGTTTGATGAAGTGGCTGAAAAAGCCTCGGCCATCACACCAGTGCCGGGAGGAGTAGGGCCAATGACCATTGCTTCCTTGCTTTACAATACGCTTTTGGCAGCCGAGCGAAAGGTTTATGGCTAAAAATATTTTTGCAAAAGCTAGAAATCTGTTTGCATCGAAGACTTCAGCTTTCTACTTTTGCAAACCTTAACCGCGCACGTGGTGAAACTGGTAGACACGCCATCTTGAGGGGGTGGTGCATTAAGTTGTGTGGAGGTTCGAATCCTCTCGTGCGCACAAGAAAAAGGCTATTTCAATTGAAATAGCCTTTTAATTTTATTGAAAGCCACAATTAGCATTCGATTTTTCTTCCACATACTCTTACTCCAACAAGGAGACCCACTACCCTGAAGTCTAAACACTCTCCATTTCCTGGCTCGCCAAGTTGATCCGCACCAGCTAAAATAGCTTCCGCTACGCAGTCCGGACTAAAACAATTGTCTAATACCGACCAACCATCTCCATTCTCGCCTCCACATTTTTCATCATCGGTCTGGAGGACTCTATTATTTGGCTTCGGTTTTTCTCTGGATTGCTCAGTTGCAATAAACGTAGCAGTTTGCTTTTTCTCATTAACTAATAGGTTGATTTCTAAATAAGCTTCCATATTTTCAGCTAATCCCATTCTCTGTGCCATTTTCTCATAGTCTACTTCTTTTAGTGTGGCTTGCAGCTCTTTGGCAATATCTTCTAAAGAGTACTTATTTAGATCGATTACCCTTGTAAAATCCATTTGAAGACCAGATAAATCTAGCTTACTTAAATCCAAATCAGTTTTTGATTTGACTGAAGAATCTTTATTGAATTCACAAGAAGAAAAAGTTGTCATAAATACAACTAATGAAACCAATAATAATATTTTCTTCTGTTTCATGGCAGCATAACTATTTATTTAATTATTAAAATAATTAGATCAATTGAGAATTCAAAATATAGTTTGATATATTTTAAATTAACTGAATTTAAATAGTCTCAATTAGTTTTTTAAAAAAGAATATTTAGTCTTTTTTACAGATTTCAATTTTTAAATATTTGAGTACACATAAAAGAAGAGTTTTACCTCGTGAAAAAAACTTGGTTTCTTCTCTTGCAGACCCTATCCGCGCACGTGGTGAAACTGGTAGACACGCCATCTTGAGGGGGTGGTGCATTAAGTTGTGTGGAGGTTCGAATCCTCTCGTGCGCACCAAAGCCTTTCCAATTTTTGGAGAGGCTTTTTTGATTAATGGTGTCATGGAAATTAGATTTTTACTTACTTTTCGATTCTTAAAATCAAATCCATGATCAAGAATCTATCCCTCCTTTCGCTTCTTTTTGTTTTGACCTGTTCATCTATAATCGCTCAGGAAGCCCAATTCCCAATCGTTAAGGGCTTTGGAGGTATCTATGAAGTGCCGGAAGCTACCGAACGTCCTGATCCATCACTTGAGTATAAGATTTTGGTAGACCTGATTACAGGTACTGAAACCCCAGAAAATGTCAACCGATATGTAGATAATGTTGCCCGATTGATGAATTTACATGGCTTGGCGGGAGTGCCAAAAGAAAGACTTCATGTCAAAGTAGTGGTCCATGGTGGGGCGATTTTTTCTATTTTGAATAATGAGAAATATCAAGAGCGATTTAAGGTCGATAATCCAAACGCTCCTGTGATTGCGGCACTGCGTGAAGGTGGGGCGGATATTTTGGTCTGTGGACAATCTATGATTGTGCGTGGCCTGAAAAAAGAAGACTTGGTAGAAGGAGTGGAAGTGGCTCATTCTATGCTTACTACGGCCACAACCTACGTTCCTCAAGGCTACGTGATGCTTCGTTTTTGATCCTAGCTAGGACATTGATAAGGAGTAGCGCAGCGAAATGAACTTTTCGGTTCTGAATTCTTTTAAATTGCTGTACCTTTGTATCATCACGCTAACTTATCTCCCGGTCAATGAGTGACGCCATCAAGCATGAATGCGGTATAGCCATGGTCAGGCTCCGCAAATCTCCTCAATACTACATCGACAAATACGGCACGCCTGCTTTTGCTTCTAATAGAATGTACGTTCTTATGCAGAAGCAAATCAATAGAGGTCAAGACGGTGCCGGTGTCGCCAATATCAAAATTAATACTAAACCCGGAACGCGCTATATCAGTCGATATCGCTCGATAGAGCCCTCTGCGGTCAATTACATTTTTGACAAAATCAATAAGAAGTACAAGAAAGCTAAAAAACTTGGCGGACACGATGCGCTCAGTGATGCAGATTGGCTGAAAGAAAATATTGCGTTCTCTGGCGAAGTTTGGCTAGGACACTTGCGCTATGGTACGCACGGAGAAAACAGCATTGAAACCTGCCATCCTTTTCTCAAGCAGAATAACTGGCGAAGCCGTAATCTGGTAATGGCCGGAAATTTCAATATGACCAATGTGGAGGAGCTGTTTGGAAAGCTAGTTCAATTGGGTCAGCACCCGAAGGAGAAGACCGATACGGTCACGGTGATGGAGAAAATTGGTCACTTTTTGGATGAAGAAAACCAACGGATTTTCGAGAAGTATAAGCACCAGTATTCAAATGAACAAGTCACACACCTGATTGAGGATGAGCTGGATGTAGGCAGAATTCTACGTCGATCCTGCCGTGATTTTGACGGAGGTTATGCCATGGCTGGAATGATAGGAAATGGTTCTAGCTTTGTTGTTCGTGATCCTTCCGGAATCAGGCCAGCATATTATTATGCCGATGATGAAATTATCGTGGTAGCCTCCGAAAAGCCTGCGATCAAATCTGCTTTTGATATTGATTTTAAGGAGATTAAAGAAATTCAGCCGGGTCATGCCTTGGTAATCAACAAGGATGGAAGCTACTCAGAAGAGGAAATTATGCCTGCCAGAGAAAAGAAATCCTGTTCATTCGAGCGGATCTATTTTTCACGTGGTACCGATCCAAATATTTATCAGGAGCGGAAAAATTTAGGAAAGGCACTTATTCCTCAAATTTTGAAGGCTATTGATTTCGATCTGAAGAATACAGTATTTTCTTACATCCCAAATACAGCTGAAACAGCCTTTTTGGGAATGATTGAAGGCTTAGAGGATTACTTGGTTGCTAAGAGGAAAGAGGTCTTTTTGGAAGGAAAACCTCACATGGGTGATCTGGAAGAATTGCTCAATTTCCGGCCAAGAGTCGAAAAACTTGTCAGCAAGGATGTCAAGCTTAGAACCTTTATCACCAATGATGATGATCGAGATGTGATGGTGAGTTCGGTGTATGATACGACCTATGAAGTAGTCCGACCGGGTGTAGATACCCTCGTGGTGATTGATGACAGTATCGTTAGAGGAACCACTTTGGAGAAGAGTATTTTGACTACACTCGATAAACTTAATCCCAAGAGGATTGTAATCGTTTCTTCTGCTCCTCAGATCCGTTTCCCTGATTGCTACGGGATCGATATGTCTCGAATGAAAGAATTTATCGCCTTCCGTGCAGCTTTGGCTCTGCTAAAGGAACGCAAAATGGAGAATATTTTGGATGAGACATATGAGGCTTGTATAGCCAATCCAAGCTCCTTAGAGAACTATGTGAAGAAGGTCTATGAGAATTTCACTGATCAAGAGATATCTGACAAGATCGCCGAAATCGTAACCTCACCAGAAATCAAAGCGGAAGTTCGGGTGATTTATCAGACGGTTGAATCCTTACATCAGTGCATTCCTGATCACGTTGGGGATTGGTATTTTACCGGTGATTATCCGACAAGTGGTGGTACTCGAGTTGTAAACCGGTCATTTGCTAACTTTATGGAGGGAAAAACCATCCGGGCATACTAGTTCGATAAGAATCTTAAATTTCAAGCGCAGCGTCTTCGTTGCGCTTTTTTTATCTTGTATTTTAGCTCAATTAACTGATATAAATAGAATATATGGACGTTTCATTACTCAAAGATGTATGCGAAATAGCCGGAGCACCGGGATTTGAAAAGCGGATTAGAGACCTAATTATCGAGCTGGTAACTCCTCATGCCGATGAGATCAAAACCGATAATTTGGGAAATGTCATCGCAGTCAAAAAAGGACAAAGAAACCCTGATGGTAAGCGGGTGATGGTAGCAGCTCACATGGATGAGATTGGTTTTATTGTGACTCATATCGATGATAATGGATTTCTGCGGTTCCATACCCTTGGTGGGTTTGATCCCAAGACTTTGACAGCACAGCGAGTGATCGTACATGGCAAGAAAGACCTAATTGGTGTGATGGGAAGTAAGCCTATTCATGTAATGAGCCAGGAAGAGCGAAATAAACTTCCAAAGACTACCGATTTTTTCATCGATTTAGGCATGCCCAAGGAGGAAGTCGAAAAGTATATTTCTATCGGTGATCCAGTGACTCGCGATCGAGAATTGATCGAAATGGGTGAATGTGTCAACTGTAAATCGATCGATAATCGAGTTGCGGTTTTTATTCTAATTGAAGCTCTCAAGAATTTGAAAAACCCAGCTTATGATGTCTATGCGACTTTCACCGTACAGGAAGAAGTGGGAATACGAGGAGCCAATGTGGCAGCTCACAGTATCAATCCGGATTTTGGGATTGCTTTAGATACCACGATCGCTTTTGATGTGCCCGGTGCACAAGCTCATGAAAAAGTGACGGAACTAGGAAAGGGTACAGCTATCAAAATCATGGACGCGATGACTATCTGTGATTATCGGATGGTGGCTTTTATGAAGCAAATTGCAGATCAAGAAAAAATCACTTGGCAACCTGAGATTCTTACTGCTGGCGGGACGGATACTGCAGGAGTACAGCGAATGGGGAAACAAGGTGCAATTGCCGGTGCGATTTCTATTCCAACCCGACATCTTCATCAGGTGATCGAGATGGCTCATAAATCTGATATCCAAGGATCGATAGATCTATTGGTAGCTTGTTTGGAAAAAGTTGATACTTACGATTGGAGTCACTGAAAGGGTAATCAGTCAATTGATAAAATGATGAATCTTCAAAAGAGGCCTTAATGTAAAGGCCTTTTTTTGATCATGCCGCCTTTGGTATCCTTGATGGGATACTGAATGACGAAAGCCTTTGGGTCGATTTTGTCGATTTCAGTCAATACGCGTGTAACTTCTAATCGGGTGACTACGCAAAAGAGTACATTTCGATCAGGGTTTTTAGCTTTTTCACCAAATCCGCCGTCAGCTTTAAATGCTGTCACTCCTCGGCCAAGATCGTAAGTGATTTTTTCTTTGATCGCATCTGAGTAATTAGAGACAATCATCACGCCGAGATATTCTTCCACACCATTGATAAGGAAATCGACGGTTCTCGACGCAGCAAAATAGGTCAGCATAGAATACATGGCTGTTTCAAGCCCTACCAGAATAGCGGCTACTAAGAATAGGCAAACATTGAAGACGGTAATAAAGTCTCCTACGGTCAGGCTGGACTTGCGTGAAACTTGAATAGCAAGGACTTCCGTCCCATCAATGACAGCTCCCCCTCGAATCGAAAAGCCAATTCCACTTCCCAGAAAAAAACCACCAAAAACTGCAATCAAAAGCTTATCTGCCGTGATCACGGGTAATTCAATGTAGTGTACCAAAAGTGCCAAAGCAAAAATGGCAAAGGTACTTTTAATAGCAAACCGGAGGTTCAACTGTTTGTATCCCAAATAGATAAAGGGAAGGTTTACCAAAATGATCAAAAGGGATAAATCCAGTGGTGTCAAAATCTCCATCAAAAGAGAAACCCCCATTGCACCCCCGTCGAAGAAGCCGTTTGGTAGCAAAAAACCCTTTAACCCAATACTGGCCATCACGACTCCTATTCCGATAAATAAGATGTCTTTTACCTGTCTCCACAAAGTGACACGCCTTACCCAGGCATTGTCAGGTATATTCAGAATTCCCCTAACCATATGCGAAAATACTGATAATTAATGAGGGTTTGTTCAATTTGCTACAACGGCACCCTTTTCCGGCATTTCAAAAAGATCATCATCAAGAGCATCCTCTGTCAATACAACATCTGCGAAACTGACCTGATATCGTATCCTGCCTGTGGAATCACCTTCTAATGTGTAGCCTGTCAGAACTCTTGGAAATACCAATCCTCCTGCATCCCGATAGTCCTCGTATTTAAGGGCATTTAGGGTAGGTTCTGGACTATCAAAAAACGTAACAGTATAGAGCACCCATTCCAATTGATGGGTTTCGGGGTTAGCTAACAGGTAGTATTGGTCATCAGGGCTGTCTCCTTTATCACTGGCAAAGCTCACACTGAATGTTTCATAGCTTTTGCCATTTAGGATGCGATCTTCAACCTTCTCTACGCTCACTCCAGGGTCTGTGAAAATGTAGGGAATGCTAAAAAAGTAGAAATAAAGATTGTGATAGAATCGTACGGAAGGTCCCCCAAAAGCTTGTCGGTTGGGGCTAATCCAAACTTTCTCCCCATCAAAGCCTATTTGAAAATTTTGAGCATCGATTCTACCTTTTCTCGAATCCAAATTGAAAAAGTGATTCTCTTGAGTCAGATTGGTTTCATGAAACATGGTGTAAGAAAAGGCTTCTGCATCAAGCCATCGGCTCCAATCTCCATGTGCATCTAGCACTTGTTTGAAATCCTCAGTTTGATTAGCCCGTGGATCGGGTTCCTTTTCTGCACAGGCAAAAACTAGGAGAAGAAGTAAGATAAAATAGGTGTTTTTCATTTTAAGCGGTGATTTCGACCTCAAGATATAAAAATGCCAACCATTTCCTTTTTTTCAATTTGAAGTCTTTCTCTGACCATTCAAATATTTTTTAGAATCAATCTTAATAATCTTAATTTTTCCTTTTAATTTTGACCAAATCTAAATAAGGATAAAGAATGGCAGCTACAAATCCCCTTTGGAAAAAAGTCCGCAAACTCTTCAATGATATTCACCTTTACGCAGGTCTGATTTCTGGATTAGTTGTCATCCTTGTTTGTCTTAGTGGGACGATTTATGTCTACAATACTGAGATCAAAGAGTGGGCAGATTCAGAGCGGTATTTTGTGGAAGAAGAGGGGAGTAGACTTTCTTTGGATGAATTGAGAAGTAAGTTAGAGTCTCAAATTGGCGGTGAAGTCACTTCTGTTTTTGTAAGTGAAGATCCAAGCCGAACCGTGCAGTTTAGCTTATTGAAAGAGGGTGAAAAAGGTCGGGGTACTACCTATTTTATCAATCCTTATTCTGGAGAAGTCCTTGCAGATAATTCGGAGCGAACAGCAGCTGAGGAATTTATGAGTATGCAGTTTTCACTGCATCGATGGTTGTTGATCGACCGAATTGAGGAGCCTTTGCTAGATAGCATGAGCAATCGGGAGCTAGGACGTTTGATCAATGGAATAGCCACTTCTTTATTTTTATTAGGGGTATTAACAGGAATGGTGATTTGGGTCCCCCAAAAGGTCAAAAGCTGGCGTCAAGGTCTCAAAGTGAAATGGTCAGGAAACTGGAAGCGGGTGAATCATGACTTGCACAACACCTTAGCATTTTATTCCCTAATCGCTTTATTTATCATGTCTGCTACAGGATTGTTCTGGTCATTTCAATGGTACAGAGAAGGTTGGCAGAAGACTTGGGACACTTATCAGCCACCTAAAGAAGAGCAAAAAGGGGAGGAGGCCATTGAGATAGTTCCTGGACCGGCTCTTCAGTTTTCTTTAGATAATGCGTTGGCAAAAGTAAATGAAACCCTTCCTTACACCGGAAACAGCAGAATCAGCCTTCCGAAGGACGACTCCGAATCCATTAGTATCAGTAAATACCGAACGGGTTTTTTTGCCAGATCAGGGTCGGATCAACTGCAACTTGATCAGGCTAATTTAGAGGTGAAGGAAAGCAAGCTTTTCTCAGATATGACTGTCAGACAGCAAATTGGTCGCTCGGTGAAAAGCCTACACACAGGAGAGATTTTTGGCACTTTTACGAAGTTTCTTTGGTTTGTCGCTTGCTTGATTGCGACCTCACTGCCAATCACAGGCACGCTGATTTGGTGGAATAAGCGGAAAAAGAAAAAGCCAACTAAGAAAAAGAAAAGGGTAGAAGAGCGTCAGGTAGAAATGGCTTAATTCTTAAATGAAGCGTGTTTCCTGATTTTTTAAGGAAACTTTAAAGAAGAAAACCTGCATTTTTCCTAAAAATCCCGAAATTTTGGCTCATGAGAATTCTCATTGTAGAAGACGAGCCGGGTATATCTAATTTTCTTAAGCAGGGGCTTGAGGAGGAAAACTTTGCTGTAGACATTTCTGATAATGGAAGAGATGGTCTGAATTTAGCCCTTACTGGGGAATATGATCTACTATTGCTCGACTGGATGGTTCCGGGAATCAGCGGAATAGAGTTGACTAGGCAGTTTCGAAAGGAATTCAGTTCCACGCCAATTATTTTCCTCACAGCCAAGGATACGGTGGATGAGACCGTTTTTGGCTTGCAGGCAGGTGCGAATGATTACATCAAAAAGCCATTTCACTTTCAGGAGCTGTTGGAAAGAATTAGAGTACAGCTAAGAAAAGTAAATCAAGAGCCTGAGGTTTTGACTTTGGGGCCTTTTCGGTTAGAACCATTGAGTTTTAAGCTTTTCAAAGAAGAAAAAGAAATTGCCTTGACTCAAAAAGAGTTTGCCTTATTGGAGTTTTTGATTCGAAATAAAAATACGGTCTGTAGGCGAACCCGAATCATCGAGTCCGTATGGGATATCCATTTTGAATATAATACCGGTGTGATCGATGTCTTTATCAATTCACTTCGAAAAAAACTGGGCATCACGAAGGATCAGGACTACATTCAGACGATACGGGGGGTGGGTTACATGGCAAAGGAATAAATCAATGAAACCGAGCTCGCCTGAAGTAGACTGGCATGACTTAGCAGAGACACACTTGGGTGACTATGAAACAATCGAGATTCCATCCTGACTTTCGGTGCGGGACAGGTTCTGACCATTAAAAATCAATTATAGACAGATGAATGTCTCTTATAAAAAGCAGTTATCACGAAGGCTTACACTTTTAGTGGCGGGCATTTTTTTGTTGGTTTTTGGGGTGATCTATGGGGTGGTCTACTTCACAGTAGTTTCAAGCATAGATCGTGAGCTACGGCTAGAGACGGATGAGCATAAGGATCAGATTTTTATCGTGAACGGTGAGATTCGATTTCTTCACAAGGACGAATGGAGCGAGATGGAGCATAGTCAGATTCAGCTAAATCCGATTTTTATTGAGATTGTAGATCCAGAGGGGAAAAGTATGGATCGATCTCCAAATCTGAATGAAAATCATCTGGAGTTTTTTCCCGACCGAGCTAATTCGGGGCAGGCTTGGACTCTTAAAGCAGGCTCTCGCTATCTGCGTCAGATGCAAATCCCACTACGGAATGCAGGGAAAATGGAAGGCTTTCTTTTGGTAGCTCAATCCTTTGATGATGCCCAAGCCCTTTTTACCAAGTTGAGGTGGATTCTTTTAATTCTTTTCCCGATTGTATTGATGATTGTGTATTGGATGATGCGGGATCAGGCAAATCGGACTGTCCGGCCTATTCAGCAGCTTATTCGAAAAGCCAATCAGGTAACTCAAAGTAATTTGAGCGAGCGAATTCAGTCCCCTGGCAATCAAGAGGAAATCACCCAGCTCACGCATGCTATCAATGATCTTTTGGGCCGATTGGAAAAAGCCATAAAACGAGAGCAGCAATTCACCTCAGATGCTTCTCATGAGTTACGAACGCCCCTCTCGGTGCTCCGAGGTACCTTGGAGGTGATGATCCGCAAGCCACGCACTCCTGAAGAATATGAGCAAAAGATCGAATTAGCTCTTCAAAGTATCGATCGGATGACAGGAACAATCGAGCAATTATTGGCTCTTGCACGAGTCGAAAGCGGGCAATCCATTGTGCTGGAAGAGCTTGATTTGCTATCTTTTTCAGAAGAAGTAATAAGTAGAAAATCAGGCTCAACACGCAAGAAGATTGAATTTGTTTCTCAGCTTGGGCATCCGGTATTTGTTTTGACAAATGAGAAATCGCTACAGATAATTTTAGACAACTTACTGGACAATGCTTTCAAATACGCCGGAGACTCAGCTCCCCTTTTCTTGGAAGTTGGCAAAAATGATAAAGAGGTCTATTTGAAAGTTTCAGACCATGGAGTTGGAATTTCTTCTGAAGATTTGCCTTACATTTTTGACCCATTTTTTAGAGCAAAATCCAGTCATGGGTCAAAAAAAACAGGAGCCGGGTTGGGGCTAGCCATCGTCAAAAAACTTTGTGATGAGTTGAAAATCCGACTTTCCGTCGAAAGCCAAGCTGGGAAAGGGACCACCTTTAAGCTTTCCTGGTAAAATCTTAAGGGAATCTTAAGGAAACACTAAAAGCCACCTAAGACTTCTGTGGTTATTTTGTGTCAAAAGATACCCCAAATACTATGCTTGATTCGATTATCCGATGGAGCCTTTCACATAAACTTTTAATCGGAATACTGACTTTCGTCTGGATTGCCCTTGGTATTTTTTCGCTATCTCAACTGAAAATTGGAGCTGTTCCGGATGTGACCAATAATCAGGTCCAAGTAATTACGACTTCCCGTAATCTTTCCACTGAGGAGGTGGAAAAGTACCTTACCTATCCTGTAGAATTGGAAATGGCTAATCTGCCTGGTGTCAAAGAAATCCGTTCGATTTCTAAGTTTGGTCTGTCGGTAGTAACCATTGTCTTTGAGGATGATATGGGAACTTACCTTCCGAGACAATTGATAGCCGAGCGGCTCAAAATAGCGGAAGAGAATATTCCCGCAGGGTTTGGGAGTCCTACCATGGGGCCCATCTCGACAGGTCTGGGAGAAATCTATCAATATATCATCGATGTGGAGCCAGGCTACGAGGACCAATATAGTACGACGGAGCTTCGCACCATTCAAGATTGGATAGTGAAGCGGCAATTAGCCGGCATCGACGGAGTCATTGAAGTTAATACCTGGGGAGGTTTTTTGAAGCAATATGAAGTGGCTGTAAATCCTGATCGGCTCAAGGCCATGGATTTAGATTTGCAGCAGGTTTTTGTCGCTATCGAATCCAATAATTCTGTGACTGGCGGAAGTTACATTGAAAAGACCGAGGAAAGCTTTTTTATCCGAGGAGAGGGCCTAGTCAAATCACTTGAAGATATACGGAATATTGTTGTTCAAAGTAGAAATGGTTCCCCGGTTTTGGTGAGCGATGTGGCAGAAGTGGGATTTGGAGCGGCAAATCGATTTGGGGCAATCACTGCCAATGGAGAAGGGGAAAAGGTTCTGGGTCAGATCATGATGTTAAAAGGTGCGGATTCTAAGCGTACGATTGATCTTGTGACAGAGCGGATAGCTGAAATTCAAAAAACCTTGCCTGAAGGGGTTGTGATCAATGGGTTTTTGGATCGATCTGAGTTGATTGGCAGGACGACTTTCACCATTGCTGAAAATCTGATTCTTGGCTGTTTGATTGTGATTTTTGTAGTGGTGATTCTTCTGGGAAATCTCCGCTCAGGACTTGTGGTAGCCTCAGTGATTCCACTTAGTTTATTCTTTGCACTTTCGATGATGTACCTCTTCGATGTGGATGCCAATTTGATGAGTTTGGGAGCGATCGACTTTGGTATCATCATCGATGGTGCGGTAATTATTGTGGAGTACATTGCTTTTCGCTTTACCCAATCTGGTCAATTACAAAGGGGACTTTCAAGAAGTAAGCTCCAAGATGAAAAGGATAAAATATCCTTTGAAGGATCTTCGAAAATGATGCACTCTGCAATATTTGGTCAGATCATCATTATTCTTGTGTTTATTCCTGTGCTGTCACTTTCTGGTGTGGAAGGAAAAATGTTTCGACCGATGGCAGAGGTGTTTAGTTTTGCTTTGGTAGGGGCTATGATTTTGGGCTTGACTTATGTGCCAGTTGCCTCTTCATTGTTTTTGAAGGCAGAGCCGCTTGGTCCTAGGAATATTTCTGTTCGGTTTATTGGGTTTTTGAACAGGTTTTATGAGCCTTCGCTATCCTTTGCGCTTTCTCATCGAAAATTAGTCTTGGCCACTGCAGCAGGATTACTCCTTTTCAGCGCTTGGGTCTTTTCAAGGATGGGGGCTGAATTTGTCCCCACACTAGATGAAGGAGACTTTGTGATTCAACCTGTTTTGAAAACGGGAACCACCCTAACCAATACAGTAGAGACCATTACTTCCATCGAAAAAATCCTAAAGGGATTCCCTGAGGTAAACCAAGTGGTAACGCGAATTGGAGCCGCTGAAATACCCACTGACCCAATGTCCATGGAAGAAAGTGACATCATTGTCACGCTTCATCCCAAGGACCAATGGACGACTGTCAATACCAAAGATGAACTGGCAGAGGAGTTTAAAAAGGCTTTGGAGATTATTCCTGGGCTAGATTATGAGTTTACTCAACCCATCGAAATGCGTTTTAACGAATTGATTACCGGTGTTCGAGCGGATTTGGCAATCAAGGTTTTCGGAGAGGATCTGGATATTCTTCTTAATGTGGCAACAGAGATTGAAAATGCCATACAATCGGTAGATGGGGCAGCAGATATTATTTTGGAGAAAGTGGATGGTCTTCCGCAGATGAAAATTGATTATGATCGCTCAAAAATCGCCAAGTACGGCCTAAATATCGATCAATTAAATGATCTGGTGAATACAGGTTTTGCGGGAAAAAAGGCAGGGATTGTATTTGAAGGGGAAAAACAATTTGATCTTGTACTTCGCTTTGACGAAGATTCCCGCAAAGACATCGTTCACCTTGAACGACTTCCGGTTAGGCTCCCGAATGGCACTTTCTTACCGCTTTCCGAGCTTGCCAATATAAGTTACACCCGTGGACCTGCTAAAATTTCACGGGACGATACCCAGCGGAGGGTCGTGATTGGTGTCAATGTTCGAAATAGGGATCTTCAATCTGTGGTAGATGACATACAGGAAATCATTGATACCAGAATCGAGATTCCCGAAGGATACAGAGTCTCCTATGGGGGACAATTTGAAAACTTGGAACAGGCCCGAAATAGGCTGCTTGTAGCCGTTCCAGTAGCTCTTTTCCTTATTTTCATCATGCTCTATTTTGCCTTTTCTTCTGTAAAGGATGCCTTACTTATATTCACTGCTATCCCATTTTCGGCTATTGGTGGAATCTTATTGTTGTGGTGGAGGGATATGCCATTTAGCATTTCTGCTGGGATTGGGTTTATTGCGCTATTTGGAATAGCCGTCTTGAATGGAATAGTTCTAATTGAATATTTTAAGTCTATGGAGTCAAAATACTCCTCCATAAAGGATCTGGTAAAGGCTGGAGCCAAAGATCGATTACGCCCCGTTTTTCTCACAGCTTCAACAGATGCCCTGGGATTTTTGCCGATGGCGCTTTCGTATTCGACAGGAGCTGAAGTTCAAAGACCATTGGCTACTGTTGTAATTGGTGGTTTGGTTTCTGCCACACTATTGACTTTGATTGTCCTTCCAGTTTTATACACCATTTTCCATGGAAAAAGCTTCTCTTTCAATCGGTCGGTCAAGCCATTATCCATTACACTGATTTTAATGGTATTGGTTATTCTTCCTTCCTTTGGCCAAGAGCAGGAAAAACTAGGTTTGGAGGAGGCACTTTCCATAGCCATTTCTCAAAATATAGACCTTCAGGCGTCTAGGAAAATGCTAGAGCGATCGGAGTCTCAGGTTGGGGCAGGTTGGAATATCGGAAAGACCCAGGTTTCCTATGGTTGGGATGAAAATGATATTGCCGAAAACGGAGTCTACAACCGTGTGTGGCGAGTGCATCAGCAGCTGGAGTTTCCATCAGTCTATGCAGCAAGGACAGCAGTCTTGAAAGCCGAACTGGAGCGAAGTCAGTCTGAATACCTTTTGCGTGAAAGACAAGTTAAAAAGGAGGTTTCGGCAGCCTACCTCAAATCATTTTATGCCCGAGAACGAATCTATAATTTGGTTTATCTGGACAGTATTTATGGGCAGTTTGCAAAAGCCTCAGCACGTCGTTTTGAGTTGGGAGAGAGTAATCTGCTGGAGAAGCTTACCGCAGAAAGCAAGGAACAGGAACTTTCGATACGGCTGAATGCAGCCCGTCGGGATTATGAATCCTCACTGATAGAATTGAGGAGATTACTTTTCGTGGAGGATAGCTTAGTTCTTGCCGACGCAGAGCCTTTGTTGAGTTTGCAACAAAATGACGAAATAACTCATCCCCTGACTATGATGCTGGAAGCCGAAATCCGAAAGGCAGATTTTCAAGTCAAGGAGGCGAGAAGGAGTTTTTTGCCTGACCTGAGTCTGGAAGTTTTCAATGGCAGTAATCCCGGGATCAATGCCCAGAATTACCCTGGATTTCAAGCGGGCGTTTCTATTCCCCTGTTTTTTGGATCAAATAAATCCAAATTGAATGCGGCTTCATTCTTCCAGGAGGAAATTCAACTCCAATCTCAGGCGGTGACTCAATCATTAAATGCACGAAGTGAGCAGCTGGAAAATGAAATATCCAAAAACCGCTCGACTTTAGATTATTATGAGGAGGAGGGACTAAGCCTTGCCGAGCAATTGGAAACACAGGCTAGCCGATCTTTCCAAGAGGGTGAAATAGACTTCCTGCAGCTGGTACAACTCCTCGAAAATTCCCGGAATATCCGACTTCAATACTTACAAAGTAAGCTGGACTATCAGCTTGCTAAGCTCGAACTCATTTACTTGACGATCTGATGAATTTACATTTAAGAAAAATCTCATTTATTCTCTTATTCCCTTTGGCTATATCCTGTCAGAAAAAAGACGATTCGTCTGAAGGAATAGAAGTAGAGGCGGCAGAAGTAGCAGCTTCATCTCAGATTCAACTTTCTCAAAGCCAGTTTAATGCGTTGAAGATGGAGTGGGGATCCATTGAGGCTCGAAATCTATCTGAGCAACTCAGTCTTCAAGGCATGGTGCGCGTACCCACAGAAGGGCGGCAGGACGTTTCTGCGATTTACGGGGGTTACGTTTCTGGCCTTACTCTAATTGAAGGTGAAGCCATTCGACGTGGTCAGGTTTTGTTTTATCTCGAGAATCCTGAGTTTGTCAACCTTCAGCAATCCTATCTGGAGACCCAAAGTCAGATGCCATATTTGAAAGCGGAGTATGATCGTCAACAGACCCTGTATTCCGAGCAGATTTCTGCACAAAAAAACTTCCTGAAAGCTGAGGCAGATTTTCGGACAGCTGAGGCCAAATTGGCTGGGTTGGAGCAACAGCTCTTACTGTTAAAGATTGACCCAAAAGCGCTTGAGCCGGGAAAAATTCGCTCAAAAATCCCAGTTTACTCACCCATCAATGGTTTTGTGGAAAGTATTCATGCAGTGCCGGGAAGTTATCTCAATGCCACAGATAAAGCACTGACTTTATTGAACCGAGATCACCTGCATGTAGAGCTTATTGTGTATGAGAAGGATGCTAGGAAATTGAAAATTGGCCAAAAAGTAACGGTTTCAATCCCTGATTTGAAGGAAGATCAGATCCTTGCAGAGGTCTATGTCATCAGTCAATCTATCAATTCGGAAAGACAGGTAATGGTACATGCTCATTTGGAAGACGAAAGCATGGAAAAATACTTGGTACCGGGGATGTATTTGGAGGCAAAGCTAGATTTGGAGGATAGACCATCAAAGGTAGTTCCAGAAAGCGCTGTGGTAGAGGTAGATGGCTTGAATTATATTTTAATTCAGAGTGAAAAAACGGAAAGTGGATACCTCCTGGAAAAAGTAGAAGTTCAAATAGTAGGAAGCCAAGAAGGATATTTGGCGATTAAACCTGCCATTGATTTGGATGAAAGTGTGGTTGTTTTGATCAAAGGGGCGTTTGGGTTGGTTTGATCATTCTAATCTGGTTAAAATCTGAATTAAAATTCGAGTCTTTGAAGTATAGTATTTATATACTTTTTAAGATAATGATTTTTTAAAAATTTATAAACATTGAGCTCTTTGTTAAGCTCATTTTAATTAATAAAAACTCCTTTAAATCAATTAAAATGGGCTTTTTGGTGTTTTTAACTTTAAGGTAATTCATTTTTTGATAATGCTAAATTAAAGTCTGAGAGTTTTGTAAAGTTTAGCTTTGGTAAAATTTCTAACCAAAACTTTTACCTATTAAAAATCTTTACAAACCATGACTGCTAATCAAAGCATTTGGAGAGGATTAATGACATTGATGATGTTATTTGTTCTCAATTTTTCCTCCGCCCAGCAAGCGAGGATCACAGGAAAAGTAAGCGATCCAAACAATCAGCCTCTACCAGGGGCAACTGTTTTGGTCAAAGGAACAACCCGTGGAACTGTCACGGATGTTGATGGAAGCTATGCAATTGAGGCGTCACCCCAAGATGTGCTCGTCTTTTCATTTGTAGGCTTCGAGACTCTCGAAAGAACCGTGGGCAATTCTACAATAATTGACATCTCACTCTCTGAGGGCGTCGCCCTCACTGAAGTAGTTGTAACAGCCTTGGGAGTGGAGCGGGAGACAAAAGCCCTTGGCTACTCTGTACAGGAAGTACAAGGAGATCAGTTTACGGAAGCGAGAGAGACCAATGTGATTAATTCCCTTAGCGGAAGAGTTGCAGGGGTTCAAATTACAAATGGTACTTCAGGCCTTGGAGGTTCTACACGGGTGACAATTCGGGGGGAATCCTCTTTGAATATCAATGCCAATCAGCCGCTCTTCGTTGTTGATGGTATTCCGATTTCAAATAATGTTGTTGGTTCGTCTGGCTCTGGAAATCAGGAAGTAGACTATGGAAATGCCGCGGGTGAGATCAACCCGGATGATATCGCGTCCATGACGGTCTTGAAGGGTCCTGCTGCGGCAGCCTTGTATGGTAGCCGTGCAGCGAATGGCGCGATTTTGATTACAACCAAAAACGGAAAAGGTAAAAAAGGCCTTGGAATTACAATTAATTCCAACACAACTTTTGACAATCCTTTAGTATTGCCTCAATGGCAAGATAAATATGGTCAGGGTAATAACGGCCAATTTGAATTTGTCAATGGTGCCGGGTCTGGTATTGCTGATGGAGTGGATGAAAGCTGGGGACCTGAAATGGACACAGGCTTGCTTATTCCACAATTTGATTCACCCCGATCTGTTCCAGGTTTTAGAGGAGGAGATTTGAATGCTCCGGCGGGAAGTACGATTACCCCAACGCCATGGGTCTCTCAGCCGGATAACATCAATGACTTTTTCCAGACAGGTGTGACGCTTTCAAATAACGTCTCTATTGCAGGAGCTAATGATAATGCCAATGTTCGTCTTTCCTGGACCAATCTGAATCAAAAAGGAATTGTGCCTAATACAGATTTGAAGCGAAATACTATTGCTCTAAATGGTGGAATCAATGTGACAGATAAGCTCTCTGTCAATGCAGCTGTCAACTATCAAAATACCAATAGTGGCAACAGACCTAATATCAGCTACGGTACGGAAAACTTGATGTATCTCTGGATTTGGTACGGTAGACAACTTCGTACTCAAAACTTGCGAGATTACTGGATGCCTGGATTAGAAGGGGTGCAGCAGTTTAATTACAACTATAACTACCATGATAACCCGTATTTCAATGTCTATGAAAATACCAATGGACAGGACAAAGGGAGAATATTTGGGAATATTATGGTGAATTACAAATTCACCGATAAGTTGAGTTTGATGCTTCGTACTGGTCTGGATACCTACAATGAATTGAGAGACAGAAGAAGAGCATTTAGTACGCAGCGATTTCCTAGAGGTAATTACAGAGAGGATGCAGTATCTTTTTCTGAGCAGAACTCTGATTTTCTCTTGACTTATTCTGAGACCACCAAGCCGGTTTGGTCCTACAGTATCGCACTAGGTGGTAACCAAATGCGACAGGAAAATAGATTCCAGCAAACCATTGCTCCACAATTGTTGATTCCTGGTATTTACAACTTCACCAATACAGCTGTGAATCTTCAGGTCAATCAGTTCAATTCAGAAAAGCGAATTAATTCACTTTATGGATTCGGGCAGATTGGTTTCAAGAATATTTTGTTCCTGGATATTACTGGTAGAAATGACTGGTCATCCACACTACCTGTAGAAAGTAACTCTTACTTCTATCCATCAGCGACTTTAAGCGCGATTATATCAGATATGATTACGCTTCCAAGTGCTATTTCCTTCTTGAAGGTTCGAGGTGCATATGCAGAAGTAGGTAATGATACAGATCCATTTAGCTTGACTAATGTCTTTAATCCACAGGTAGCTTGGGGATCAGACCAGGCTAAGACAGAATCAAATCGATTGGCCAATGCAAACTTAAAGCCTGAAAGAACAGGTTCCTTTGAAACTGGATTGGATATTCGCTTCATGGAAGGAAGAGTTGGATTGGACTTCACGTATTTTGACAATCGTACCCGTAATCAAATCATACCGATCGAACTAGATATTGCCACTGGTTATGCCTCCCGAATTATTAATGCCGGTGAGATTCAAAATAAAGGAATTGAAGTGGTTTTGAGTGGTGCTCCTGTGGTCTCACAGAATGGCTTCAATTGGAACTTCCTAGCCAACTTTACCAGGACTCGTGGTCGTGTTTTGGAATTGACTGATGGGTTGGATGCTTATACTCTTACAAGTAGAAATGGGGCAAATATTCAAGCTAGAATCGGTGAAAGAATGGGTAATATTTACGGGGTAGGATTCCTCCGAGTTGAAGATCCCAATAGCCCTTTCTTTGGCGAAATCATTCATAACTCGACTGGTACTCCTCTCCGTGATCCTGAGCTGAAACTTCAAGGAAATTATAATCCTGACTGGATGCTCGGCTTTCAAAATAACTTCAGCTACAAAGGAATATCCCTGGGAGTCCTTTTTGATTACCGTCATGGAGGCATTGTGGTATCCCGAACCAAAACCATCGGTAGTACCTCCGGTCAGCTTGAAGAAACTCTTTTAGGAAGAGAGAATGGATATGACCTGAGTGTAGAAGGAAACGGGATAGTCAGTCCCGGAGTAGTTCAAAATAGTGATGGATCCTACTCTCCAAATACGGTAAAAATCACATCCAGAAACTGGCACAATCGCTATTACGAGCGAAACAATGTAGAGGCTGCCAAATACGATGCTACCTTCTTGAAGCTTCGAGAGGTGACGATCGGGTACACTATTCCTCGATCGGTATTGGGTAGATTGCCTATCCAGGATGTGAAAGTATCTCTGGTAGGTAGAAATTTAGCCCTGTGGACAGAAAACCCACATTTTGATCCAGAGACACTTTCTATGTCCGGAGGGACACTTCAGCCTGGTGTAGAAAATATGGCTTTCCCTTCTACTCGAAGTGTTGGCTTCAATATCAATGTCAAATTCTAATTCAGTACTGAAAATCAAAATTTGTAATCATGAATTTTAATAAGAAATATATAACTGCACTGAGCCTCTCTTTTCTTTTGGGCTTGGGAGCTTGTGATCAGGATTTTGAAGAAATCAACATCAATCCAAACAGTCCCGAGACGGTTTCTTCGGCTTTGCTTTTGCCTACTGTGATCCGAAATACTACCAATGAAATAGCTGGTCGCGCATGGGGATATGGAAATGTGGTTATGCAGCAATCTGCCAAAATCCAGTTTACCAACGAGGACCGATATAACTGGGGTCCTCAGGGAAATCCTTACAGTACCTTTTTCAACTCTCTTAGAGATTTGAATAATGTGATTGAGATTTCTACAGAGACGGGCCAAAGCAACTATGTGGGGATTGCAAAGGTGATCCGAGCAAACATGTTTTCCTTCATGACTGATGCATACGGTGACCTTCCTTATTCAGAGGCTACTCGCGCTAAGCAGGATATTAATTATCCCAAGTTTGATACCCAGGAAGAAATCTACAATGGTATTTTGGCCGAATTAGAGGAGGCAAATAATCTTTTAGGCTCGACAAATGAAGTTGTCGAAGGTGATATCCTATTTGATGGAGATGTGATGAGATGGAAGAAATTTGCCAACTCCCTCAGGCTTCGAATTCTTATGCGTCTTTCTGATCGTCGCGATCCGTCTGCTGCAATGCAATCTATTCTGAATAATCCTTCTCAGTCTCCGATCTTTACTTCTAATGAAGATCAGGCAGCCTTACAGTACCTTTCTGATGTTCCCAATCAGCACCCACTTTATACTACTCGTTCGGGTTCTTTTGACGAATATCGACTTTCCGAAAAGATGGAGGGTGTTTTAAAGGATTATAATGATCCACGGCTTTTCGCTTACGCTCAACCTACCAATGACAGTGGTGCAGGCGTGATTGGTGAAATAGAAGACTATCAGGGTGTACCTAATGGTCTTGCGGATGAGGAGGCTCTCCAGTATTCCCCTTCGGGTGATCCTGCAAAGGGTGGGTCTAATTTTATTTCCAGAATTGGTTTGCTGTGGTCTTGCTCGGCCTGTACTTCGCTGGCAAATCCACAAGGGTACCAAGCGATCTTAATGAGTTATGCAGAATTGCAGTTCATTTTGGCTGAGGCGCGTGAGAGAAATTTCATCTCTACTGGATCTGCAGAGGAATACTACCGAAATGGTATTCAAGCCTCATTTGACTACTATCGAGATCGATACAATTTTGTCAATTTGCCTGAAATCGCTGACAAACTGATGATTGATGAATCTTATTTTGCACAGGATGAGGTTGCCTATGCTGGTTCTACTGAAGATAAGCTTCGCAAAATCGGAACTCAGAAATGGTTGGCTTTATTCTTCACAGGAATGGAAGGTTGGTATGATTGGAGAAGGACTAATTATCCAGAGATCCTGCCAGGCCCAGCAGCCTTCATCAATACTGTACCCGTTCGATACATGTATCCTTCTTCAGTGCAGTCTCTTAATGGAGAAAAATATCAAGAAGTGATTTCCCGTCAGGGTCCGGATGAAATTACTACCCGGGTTTGGTGGGATGTTAATTGATAAGCCACTAACTTAAATCAATCAAGAGCTGCCGGTCCTATGGGCTGGCAGCTTATTTAAAACAACTATTATGAAAAAAACACTGTTTTTTCTTATCATCCTGACCCAATTTGGAGCAGATCTTTGGGCGCAAAAAAGTACCCAGACAGAGAATATAATCCTGATTACGTTTGATGGTCTGCGATGGCAAGAGCTCTTTAAGGGAGCAGATTCATTAATGGTAGATGATACGGGACTAATTGATACGCCAGGGTCTCTTTTGGCAGATTCCTGGCATACCGATCCAAAAAAGCGCCGGGAGATGCTTTTTCCGTTCTTTTGGGGCACTATTGCCACTGAAGGTCAATTATATGGAAATAGGCATTTTGGCAATAAAGTGGATAATAGTAATAAAATGTGGTTTTCCTATCCTGGATACAATGAGGTTCTTTCTGGTTTTGCGGATGATGACCGCATCAATTCCAATTCGAAAATCAATAATCCAAATGTTACTTTCCTTGAGTATCTAAATCAAATGCCAGAATATAATGGTAAGGTGATGGCTTTCGGTTCCTGGGATGTCTTTCCGTATATAATTCATGAAGAGCGTAGCGGTGTACCTGTCAATGCTGGCTTTGATCTGGCTGAAGGAGATGATCTGACGGATGTAGAAAGAACAGTCAATCGGATACAGCAAGAAATCCGTGGCCCTTGGGGTGGAGTTCGTTTAGATCCATTTACCCATCATTTTGCGATGGAAGGTTTGAAAAAGCACAGACCAAAAGTAATGTACATTGCCTATGGAGAGACGGATGATTGGGCACATGGAGGCAAGTATGATCAATATATTTGGTCGGCTCATCAAACTGACGCCTACATCAAGGAGATTTGGGATTGGGTTCAATCAGATTCTGAGTATAAGGACAAAACAACCTTAATCATTACTACAGATCATGGACGTGGAATTACGAAAACTTCTTGGAAAAGTCATGGCGCTTCCGTACCAGAAGGTGGTGAAATTTGGATGATGGCAATAGGACCTGATACTCCGGCTTCAGGTGAAATGAAAATTGAAGGACAGTGGCACTCTGCTCAGGTTGCCAGGACAATTTTCAAACTATTGGGTATGGAATATCCTGATCCAAAAGCAGGAAAAGTCATCGAGGATATGGTCCGATGAAACGGAATGTATTTATACTTTTAGTAATGATTTTGTCAAGCTGTTTTGAAAAACCAACCTCCCCAACTTATGGGGAGGTGTTTTTTTCGGATGAATCTAAACTCATCTCTTTGTTTGAGATGTCCTTTCCTCAAGAGGATACGCTGGTTTTAGATACGGGCTGGCAATACCTGGGAGCGGATTCGATTCCGGGCATGGTACAGCCTATTCCTGAATTTACTTCAGAAGGCGAAGCGGTTCCCTTACCCCATAAATTGATCCTCCCTAATCATTCCCTTTGGTATTCATGGAAAGGTAATTTAGATGGGGGAGTACTTTTTTTGGATGGAGACGATGGAGCTCAACTTTGGGTAAATGGACAGCGAGTTTTGCGATCTGCTGAAGGGGAATTCTATAGGGTTGAGCAGGAAGGAGAGGTTCAGCTTATTGTTAGGGTGATTAATAATGCGGTTTCCGGAGGATTGAAAAAAGCCTTTTGGATGGCTGAATCAAGTTATTTGAATTGGATGACTGATCGAAAGGAGCTGCTGGATTCGCTTTTGCTCAATCGAAAAATTGAGTTGCTTTTAGATTCAGAATTCAAGGCTCAACTTTTAAAACTAGACCAGAAGGATCGGGAGAAGGGGTTGGCTGACTACCCCATCATGATGACTGAGCCGATTATTATTCTGGACTCCAATGGAAACCCTTTCCTTCGTTGGCAAAGCGAAAAGGGGGGTGAATCAGTTATTAGTAGAGAATCTGGTGAGAAGTATTCCGTTTCTTCTAAAGATGGAATCTTTACTCTTCCTATAGAATTTGGTGAAGTGTATAAGATTTGGATTCAACAGGGTGAATCTCTTTTTGGCCCTTTTCATTTTAATCAAGCTGAACCTGCTGACCAAATTAGGCTAGCTATTTGGGGGGATTCTCAAGGAGGATGGAAGACTTTTAAGAAGATTTCTCAAGAAATTGCTAGTCAAAATCCTGATTTTAGTCTAGGACTTGGGGATTTGGTGAATAATGGTTCTCAACCTTTCGTTTACTCTCGATTTTTACAAGTGGCCTCACAGATGAAGGCTCCTCAGATTCTTGTTCCAGGAAATCATGATTACGATGGTTTCTATGAAGATTTGATAGCCAAAGAAATGGAGAGACATCTGTTTTTGCCCGGTCAAAAGCGATTTGGTTTTCAGACACTTGGTTCTGTGGGTGTTTTGGCTTTGGATCCAAATGTCAATTTCCCAGTTTCAATTCCAAAAGGAACGGAACAGCAGATTTGGATGGATTCTATACTGACGTCGGAAACCTGGTCAAATCTACGGTGGAAAGTGATAGCAATCCATCAACCCCCTTATTCTCAGGGCTGGCCAGGATATCATGGAGAATTGAGCATTCGGGAGACATTAGAACCATATTTTCATAAGGGTTTGATTGATTTTGTCATAGCAGGCCATACGCATGATTACGAACGGCTCACCTTGAATTTTTCAGGAAATTCGGTTCACTTTCTAATCGTAGGTGGTGCTGGAGGAGGGCTTGAACCAAAAGATAAAAGCTCAGACTATCCCAAAATGGACCGAGTGATTAAGGAACATCATTTTGGTATCTTGGATTTTGGGAAGGACAGTTTTAATCTCCGGGTATTCAATTTGGAAGGGGAAATGATCGATCAGTTTTCTAAACAGGAATAGAGAACTTCTCTTGCAAGGGAAATGTATTTTTCCAAATCTGGCAAAGGAATGTTCTCCTCCTTTGCCTCTTCATCCCAGCTCCTCATCAGCAGGGAAATATCGAAAAGGTGGTCATTTTCAAATGCAAGTGCTTCATCATTGTTCATTGGCCCACCTTGGAATTCCAACGTTTTTTTGCTGGCTTCTGAAAGTTTTTCGAGATATTCTGGGAAGCGAAAAGTAAGATATCTTTTTGCTTGGACATGATTTTCTACCAGTTGGGGGATTTTTTCTGGAAATCCCAAACTTCGAAGAAAGTCCGCACCAATTTGCTCGTGGCGCTTTACTCCAAAACCCCACATGGATTCTGTGTTTTCCAGATGATTTAGTAAGTGGCCAATATCATGAAAGAAGGCCGCCAGAATGACCTCTGAGTCAAATCCTTCCCTTTCGGCAAGTTGTGCTGATTGACACATATGCTCGATTTGGGAGACGGGTTCTCCTATGTAGTCTTCATGTCCGTGATTCTTGTAAAGTCCAAAAATCAAATCGAGCTTTTGTTCAATAGATAAGCTAGAATAATTCATAGTTTTATGTTTACAAATACTAAAATTATGAAAAATAACTTATCATTTTATTCGGCTGGAAAACTTAACTTTTATTTTCTTTTAAGTTTAAGAATGAATAATATTCATCCTAAAATAAAGAGGCTTTTTTTTCAATAAATTAGATTTTTATTCTTTAAAGCTCATTTTTTCGAGTTTCTATCAAAGTATAGCTCAAGAATTATTGATAACAAAAAGATAATAACTATTCCATGGTGTAAATGAATTTGAAGTTTAATTTTGCTAAACAATAATTGAGTTGGTTTAGCTTTAAAAATGGGAGGGCTATCATTAGTCCCCCTTTTTTTTAGCCAAGTAAATTACAAATAATGGGAAAAATCAGACTAGCTGTCTTCGATATGGCAGGAACGACTATTCATGATGAAAATAATGTAGCTAAGGCTTTTCAGAAAGCATTGAATGAAGCTGGATATCCACAGGTAACCTTAAAGGAGGCCAATGAAAAAATGGGGTATTCTAAGCCTCAGGCTATCCGGGAACTCTTAGAAATCCACGAACCAAACTCAGATAAAATCACCGACACCATCATAGAAAGAATCCATACTGATTTTGTCAGTGGAATGCTACATCATTATGCTACTGAACCTGGTATCAAGCCTGTAGATGATGCAGAGGAAGTATTCGAGGCACTACACGATATGGGTATCAAAGTGGCATTGGATACTGGTTTTAGTAGAGATATCACTGACATCATTTTAAAACGAGTTGGATGGGATCAAAGTGGCCATATCGATGCTACGGCGGCAAGTGATGAAGTGCAAAAAGGGCGTCCCTATCCTTTTATGATTCAAAAGATTATGGACGAACTTGGTATAGAAGACTCCAAATCTGTGATTAAAATCGGCGATACAGAAGTAGATATCAATGAAGGTCATAATGCTGATTGTTTGATGAGTATTGGGGTGACAAATGGGGTCTATTCACGTGAAGAGTTAATTCCCCATCGGCCTACTCATCTTGTGAGCAATCTGAGAGAGCTTATCGAAATAGTGAAGCAATATGAATCCTCTTTAATGAGCTAGCATGTATCGGGTTCCTTCACTTTTTAGGCGATTAGAACAAGCAGGTACTTTTAAGATGAGTCTTTTTGCCGCAATCATGGGTTTTCTGACATACAGCAGCATGTATGCTTTCAGAAAGCCTTTTACAGCTGCTGTTTTTGAAGGAGAATTGCTGTGGGGGCTTGATCTAAAAATCTGGCTTATTCTTGCTCAGACATTAGGCTACATGGCGAGTAAGTTTTATGGGATCAAAGTCATTTCGGAGCTTAAGAAAAAAGGAAGAGCATGGTTGATCATAGGGCTGATTTCCATTTCCTGGATTGCATTGCTTGGTTTTGCAGTAGTACCAGAGCCTTATTCAGTAGTCTTTTTTTTAATCAATGGCTTTCCTTTAGGGTTAATCTGGGGGATTGTTTTCCACTACATGGAAGGTCGGCAGTTTACTGAAATGATGGGTTCTATGCTGGCTGCGAGTTTTGTTTTTTCATCAGGATTTGTCAAGTCAGTCGGGGTCTATTTAATGCAAAACTGGCAAATCTCAGAGCATTGGATGCCTTTTGCCACAGGAGCTGTATTTTTTCCCTTATTGTTGCTCAGCGTATTTTTGCTTAATCATATACCTGAACCCACTGATCAAGATCTCCAATTGCGAAGTCCTCGAGCTCCGATGAGTAGAAAAGATCGAAGAGATTTTTTTAAGGAATTTAGACCTGGGATTATTCTATTGATCATCGTCTATATGATGCTTACAGGACTTCGGGATCTTCGGGATAATTTTGTAATTGAAATTTGGGATGGGCTGAATATTTCGGTCGAGCCTGAGCTTCTTACCCAAACCGAAATTCCCATTACTTTAGGGTTGTTGGTTTTAATGACTGGATTGGTATTGGTCAAAAACAACAAAAAGGCATTTTTTATCAATCATTGGATTATCCTGATTGGATTCGGGCTTTCGATATTTTCGACCTTAGGACTACAAGCTGGATTCATTTCTCCATTCTTTTGGATGGTTATGGTAGGAGCAGGTGTTTATATGGCCTATATACCGTTTAATTGCCTTCTTTTTGATCGGCTGATAGCCACCTTTAAACGAAGTGGAAATGTAGGGTTTCTAATGTACTTGGTTGATAGTTATGGGTATTTAGGCTCAAGTCTAATCCTATTTTCCAAGCAGCTTGGAGGCTGGGATTCTATTCCTTGGCTTCAATTTTATATTACGGCCATTTTTGGGTTTTTGGGGCTTTCACTCGTTTTAATGGCTGCTTCGTTTATTTATTTTCAAAGAAAACTTCTGCGAGAAGAGCGGGCAAAGCCTCATTCCGTAACCCTTATCAATTCACTATGAGTACCAAAAAAGCAATCGTTGTCGGAGCAGGTATTGTCGGTCTATCTATCACTCGAGCTCTCCATCAAAAAGGCTATGAAGTAAAGGTTTTTGAGCGACATCCAAAGGCTCAAGGTGCTTCGGTTCGGAATTTCGGAATGGTTTGGCCCGTAGGTCAGGCCCAGGGGAAGACTTACGATCGAGCTATCCGTTCAAGAGAAATTTGGTTAGAAATGAGCCAAAAAGCAGGTTTTTACGCGGATCAGACAGGGGCTTTGCATCTAGCGTACACCGATTTGGAGATGCAGGTAGTAGAGGAATATGTGAGGGAAATGAAAGATCTTAAATCTGCCGTATCACTTTCTCCCTCAGAAGTGGCTATGAAAAGTCCAGCTGCAAAGCTCCAAGGTCTTAAAGGTGCTCTTTGGACGGAAGAAGAGGTAATAGTCGATCCAAGAGAGGCGATAGCAAAGCTAGGGGCCTATTTTGAGGATCAGTCAGGGATTGAGATTTTTTGGAATACGGCTATTTCTAGGGTAGAGGGAAATATGGTCTATAGTGGTTCGAAGCGCTGGGAGGCGGATAGGATATTCATTTGTTCAGGAGCAGATTTCGAAATATTGTATCCTGAAGTTTTTCAAGCTGCTCCTATTACAAAGTGTAAGCTTCAAATGGCTCGATTGGTGCAGCAACCCCAGAATTGGCGGATTGGTCCTGCGCTTTGTTCTGGACTTAGTTTTATTCATTATAAAGGCTTCGAAGTGTCTCCTAGTCTTCAAAAGCTGAAAGAAACCTATCAAGAGAAATTTCCAGAATTGCTTAAATGGGGTATTCACGTAATGGTTTCGCAGAATGGTCTAGGAGAATTGACCATAGGGGATAGTCACGAATATGGAAGGGACCTATCTCCATTTGACAGGCAAGATATCAATGAGTTGATTTTCGATTTTTTAAAAACCTTTGCCCAGTTTAAGGACTGGAGAATTGAATCCACCTGGCATGGAATCTATCCTAAGATGACCAATGGGGCAACAGAGTTTATACATGAGCTTTCGGAAGATATTTGTATCGTAAATGGTTTAGGTGGAGCTGGGATGACCTTGTCTTTCGGCTTGGGAGAGGAAGTGGTAAACGGACTTTTGGGTAAATAGCTGATTTTTTTTCGGTGGTAAAAAGTTTTCCGTAGTTTACCTGAAATTTCCCCTCATCACCTACTTATGGAACACGAAGTAATTGTTCAAATCAGTGAAAAGATTAAGCGAATTCGTAAAGAAAAAAATCTGACCCTACAGGATGTAGCTGATCGGGCAGGGGTCACCAAGGGGCTTATTTCACAAATCGAAAATGGGCGTACCATTCCATCTCTTTTGGTTTTAATTCAAATCATTAAAGCTATTGAAGTTGATTTGGATGAATTTTTCAATGAGCTAAGCCTGAATGGAAGGGAAGCACCTATTGTAGTCCATAGAAGAGCTGAATACGAGCGATTTGAAAAGGAACCGGCCAGCGGGTATGAATACTTCAGGATTTTTACCAAAAAAGTGAAAGAAAGTACCATTGATATTGTGCTTCTGGAGATACAGCCTGGTTCGGAAAGAGACTTTGTGCAAACAGATGCGTTTGAATACAAATACATTATTTCCGGAGAAGTGGTTTATCATTTTCGCGATCAATCGATTAAACTCGAAGCGGGAGATTCTATGTTATTCGACGGGAGATTGGAGCATAATCCCGTGAATTTGGGACATTCAACCTGTCAAATGCTAGTGGTATATTTTTTCGAATAATCATCAGGAATGGTACTAAATGTGAAGCACTTCATTTGTTTGATTGGAATAATCCTCGTGGCTCTAAGCTCTTCTTTTGCCCAAACCGGTTACAAGGATGAATTGGGTCGGGAGATCAGTCGTGAGTATTTTGAAAAGCAGATTTTGGAAGGTCCCTATTTTGGGATTCCCGATGGTACTGGAGGTAAAATGCTCGTTCACCGCATGCCAGTTGGACTTTTGGACGATCCTGCGATTTTTTTTCAGAAGACAGGAAATGAGAGAGCATTTCAGGAAGGAAAGATGTTGCTGGTTATTTATTATCCCGGCAAGGATGAGTGTAACTCCTCCGGTCAGGGAAATAATGCCAACTCTTTTCAGAAGGAACATAAAACTCTCCTCAAATGGGCTTCAAAATTTAAAGCGACTGAGCCAGTTTACCTTTATGCTAACCCAAGTGGTTTGGAAAAGTATAAGGGTCTACTTCCATGGCAGGAGGACCCTGAGGGTTTATTTGCAAAGCATTTTTTCAAATATCCTTATCCCTGCGGAAGTTTTGTAGTCATTCATCCGAATGGCACTTTTCGTGGGATTTTGGGAGGATATCCCTTGTCCCAAGTGGAAGTGGCGATGAAGAAATTGAGGAAGGGTGAATAGCTTTTCGAGTATTCTTCTAAAAACTTTGAGTTGTATTCATAATGGAATTTTCAATTCTTTTTGAAAATGAAGATGATATTTTCCTTTTATCTAATAAGAAAATTCTCTGAAGGTAGGCTAAAAGCTTATTGTAGTATAATTGGTTCTGCTATACCAACAATCCTTATTTCAGCTTTTAAAGCCGGCCTTTCTTCAGGGTTTTTAAACTCGCAATCCAAAGATAGCTTCTGCTCACCAGGTCTGATCTGAAGTTTTGAAGAGTCGATAGGAAATGATTTAACCTTTATCAAATTTTCATCTAGCCAGTGGACCTCATCGCTGCCTTCATAGCGTAGAGAATGACCTTTTTCTAAGGTTACGGGCAAGCTGATCTCGCTACGATTATTAATCTCTAGCTGAATGGATTGAATCGTGGCATCCTCTGCAGTTAAAATGAAATGAAATTTGGTGGTTTCAGTTGGATTCGAAAAGGAAAACTCGGTGTAGAGTGGTTCACCTGGCTGTCTCACTTTCTTTTCATGGGTAAATCTACTTACGAAGACTTGATGGAGATTCCAGGAGTTTTCGCCAGTTGGTTCGAGATGAAATTCATTGTTGATGTCTTTCATTCGTTCCTTCTGATCCTCGCTAAAGGCATCAGCCATCCGAAGCTTTTCCCAATCTCCAATTTGTTGGAAAATTTGATCAACTTGTCCGTTCACTTGAAGGGCTTCCTCTCGAACCACAAAGGCATAACCTGCATCGAAGGCTGCGGATCTAGCCAACATCCATTCAATGTCTTCAACAGTGGTATTGGAGCGCATACTGAACCAACCCAACATTCCTGGCATTAGGTTTCGTTGGAAATAAGCTTGGTTTTTTAAGCGGTATTCTGTTTGACTTTCACGGAATCCCGCATACCAAGGCTCCCCCCAGTTCATTCTGGAGTAGATGTGCCAAAAGTAATGGGTTGTCCTACTGGCATCTGTGATCAAATGTGATTTGATTTCCTCAGAGAGATTGTTCCACCAGGTAGTGGTGAAAAGAATTTCTCCATAATTGCCCATTCCTGTGGAGCGATTTCCCTCTAGCCCATCGAAGGAGATTTGCCGAAGACCAGTATAGTTATATAGTTCTGCTAATCTTTCGGCTACCTCTATACTCAGCTCAGGGTTTGTTAGAAAAACTTTATAAGCATGGTCGGCAAGCTTGCTGACCTGATCTCTTTTCATATGTGATGCCTTTTCTGTTCCCCATGCACCGCGCTCACAATCGATCAATTTCCAAGGTGCTGAATCAGTCACGGATCCATATCGAATAAGTTCCTTTCCGATTTTGACAGTTTTTAGGTTGTTGTTTTGATTTTGGTTGAAAAAGTCAGGCGACTCGATAGGAATCTCTGTTTGATTTTCATCGATGGATGTCGCCAATTCAGTATAGCCTACTATTCCCAAGCGATCATCAGGGATGGGCGTGATATAGGGATCATTGGTGGTGATGAAATTGGATAGGGTGTGAACACCCACATGTACCCCTTCTTTTTCTGCTTTTTCCACAGAGGCTCTTAACCCATCCCAACCATTGGGGAAACTTTTAGGATCTAGTTCAAAGTGCCCCCAATTTTTGAATGGGCCGTCATGATATAAATAATTCAGCCCTGCTTTTTTGACAAGCGCAATGGCTTTTTCAATTGTTTTTTCGGAGAAATTATAGATCAAGTAAGCAGAAGAGGCACTTTTAGAGGTTTTGCCCCATTCTCCATCAATCATTGGATGAGGAAGTGACTCCGCTAGCTCTATTTTGCCGATGGTTTCTAAGGTTTGTTCTTTTGGACTTCCAAACAAGGCAATTTTGGATCCAATAATTCCCCCATCTTCAAATGTTGGCGAAAGAAATCGTTCATGATTTAAATTGGGCACTACGCGTTCTTTCTGTCGATTTCTGGTGTATGCCTGAAGAGTAGATCCAAATTCCTCCGGTTTGGCAGCTTCCACCCGGTAGAGGACCATTCTTTTGCCCTTTTCGTCTAAATCTGAAAAGTCATCTTGCTCAAAAATATCGATTTCAGGAGTGGCATCATTTTCTTGCCAAGGATATCCGCCTAAAGTTTTTGGATTCAAGGCCTGGATACCAATAGCAAAGTCTTCGCTCCGGACCACTCCAATAGTTTCTCCGATTGTTTGATTTATTGTAGTAGGGATGGGACCCCAAGAAAGCCATTCAATTTGGTCTATTCGATTTGCCTTTACAACCTCGAAAGTGATATGTGATTTTTTCTCTTCCACCTGGATAAAGACCTGCAAGTCACTTTCAAATTCAAAGGTCAATTGCTGATTTTCCTTCTTTACAGTTCGAGGAAAAATTATACCATCTCCGGTTTTCAACCTGATCAAGCTGAAATTTTGCCCTTCAGGAAGATATTCCTTTTGACTAATGGTGCTGATAATACCACTTAATTCTCCCTTCGGACCTATTTCAATTATTAGGTTTTCTGAATTCAGCCGAATGGTATTTGCTTGCTCATTACAAGCGGCTAATAATAATAAAGAGATGAATAAGATTATAAGGAATCGAGCGGACATAGGGGTTGGGTTTTAGCATAAAAAGTCCAAAGTAAGATAGTGGTCATGAACTTATAATCGTAAATGACATTAAAAAAATAGGAAACTTTTTGAATTTATCTCTTCCTTTTTGCCACGTAAGTCTAGATTCCCCGAATCACCTCTGCTGCTAAACTTATATTTTCCACCGTATGGAATCGTTTGTGGGAAATTTCATGATCTACTTGCTCATGAATCCAGGTCACATGAAAAGGAATGTGAATAGCATAAGCCCCTAATTCCAGAACCGGCAGGATATCTGATTTCAGACTGTTTCCAAGCATTAAAAAGTCCTCTGGACTTACATCCAAATGCCTAATCAATTTGGCAAAATCTTCCACCCGTTTTTCGCTCATGATCTCAATGTGATGGAAATATTTCTCCAAACCTGATTTGCGTAGCTTTCGCTCCTGATCAACCAAGTCTCCCTTTGTTGCGAGGACCATTCGGTAGTCACCGTTTAAGGAAGTGAGCACCTCTTCTACTCCCGGTAGGAGTTCCACGGGCTTTTGAAGCATTTCTTGACCTATGGAAAGGATTTTTTCTACCAATGAAACGGGGACTTTTTGGTCTGAAATGCGCATGGCTGTTTCGATCATCGAAAGCATGAAGCCTTTGATTCCATAGCCATAAAGAGCCAAATTTTGAATTTCTGTTCGATACAGCTCTTTCAGAATGGCATGTGCAGGCATAAAATCTTCCAGAAGCGAACAGAATTTCTCCTCAGCTTCCCGGAAAAAGGGTTCATTTACCCAAAGTGTATCATCCGCGTCGAAGGCAATTACTTTGATCGGCATATCAATCCAAATTATTGATCCAGTCTAAAAGAACTTCCCGCCAGTTTGCTACTGCACCTCTTCCCATGCCAAAAGCAAATCCATGGCCGCCCTTTGGATAGATATACAAGGAAGCTTCTACACCGGCAGCATGGAGCGCTTGATAGTAGAGGGTGCTGTTTTCCAGTGGAACTGCTTGATCATCCTGTGCGTGGATCAAAAAGGTGGGAGGGGTGTTTTCGTCTACATTCAACTCATTTGAAAAACGTGTGACAAGATCAGGATCAGGATTTTCTCCCAAAAGATTTTTTTTGGAACCGCCATGGGTAAATCGCTCATTGAAGGTAATAACCGGGTATACCAAAATTGAAAAATCAGGTCTGGCGGAAAGCAAGTCAATGGAGTCAAGCTCGCGATCCAGCTGATGAGCATATTGCGTGCTTAAGGTGGAGGCTAAGTGACCTCCTGCTGAGAAACCCATTATTCCGATTTGATTCGGGTCTACGTTCCATTCTTCAGCCTGGTGTCTGACTAGTCTCAAAGCCCGCTGTGCGTCTAGCAGCGGTACTTCTTTGGGATTGGTCAAGGACTTAGAGGTGGGAAGTCTATACTTGACGACTATTCCGGCAATTCCCTGGGAGTTGAGCCATTTGGCGAAATCTGTGCCTTCCCAATCATAAGCAAGAATCCCATAGCCTCCTCCGGGAAAAATCAAAACAGCTTTCCCGGTGGCAATCTGTTTGGTGGGAAGATATACTTCAATGGTCGGAATTTGAACATTGGAAATCCTAAGAATCCCTTCCTGAATCGCCTCTTCTTTAAGGTTCATTTCCTTTTGCAAAGGAGGATTGTTCTCCCACAAGGGGATGATATGGTTTTGTGAAAAACCAGCCAGAGATATGAACAAAAGGGTGAATAGAATTAAATAATGTTTCATCTGTTTTTATTTCAATTTTGAATGGTCATAACTTGTCCCCTAAGAAGGTTGGGATGTAATCCCTGCCTACTTTAGGTAGACTCGATTTCATGGTTTTTCTTCAGCTTTAAATTCAAAAATTTGATCCATCAAAACCCATCGCCAGTTGGGAGGTGTTCCGGGGAGGTTGCTTTGGTATTGTCCGACAAAAGCTTCCCATTCCTGCACTTTTGGATTGGCATTATCTAGTGCGGCTTTTTTTTCGAAAGTAAAGTCGTCATCGGTCTTCATGATCATGGTCAGACGATTTTTCCATCGATAAATGGACATTTTTAGAATTCCGGCTTCTCGAATACTTTCCAAAATAGGCTCAGAGACGGCTTGATGGCATGCGTCGTATGCTTCAATTGCCTCAGGCTCATCCTTCAGATCGCAGATCAAAACCAATGTTTGCATGGGTTTAAGTTTTGGAAATAGAATTCACACGGACTGCAAAAAGCCAAACCATTAAAAAACACAGAAATGGAAGAATGAATGAAAAGTTGACTTCGGGTACTCCCAGAATCTCTATGTCAGAATAGCCACTGCCACCCAAGTCCAAAATCATACCTTGCAAAGTCGGCATGATCGCACCTCCTACGATGGCCATGACCAAAAATGCTGCTGCAAATTTGGAGTCTTCACCCAGACCTTCCAGAGCAATGCCATAGATGGTAGGAAACATCAAAGACATGGCAAAACTGATGGCGACCAGGCTATAAAGCCCGAGCATGTCAGGAAGGAAAATCGCTCCGAATGTAAATAGCATAGCCATCACGGCGAAAATGCTCAGTAGCTTTGAACTGGAAATGTACCTGAGCAAAACCGTGCATACCCAGCGACCCAAAAGGAATACGATCAAAGCTGCATATCCAAAGTTGACGGCAGAGGCATTATCTATTCCCAAGGCTTCCGCATATTGGTAGATGTAGGTCCAGACCATGATTTGAGCACCGACGTAGAACATTTGGGCAAGGGTGCCTTCTACAAAAGTGCGCTTTGAAAACAGTCTTCTCATGGTAGGCCAAAAGTCAATTTCACCCTTATTATCCTTGTTTTCTGGCATTTTTACCAAGGCAATCAGAATCAAAATCCCCAAAACCACCAAGCCCAGCATGACATAAGGGTTGCGAATGACCATCAGATCATTGGTTCGGATCACAGCCTTTGCTGACTCTTCGAGGGTACTGTAAATGATCATTCCATCCGCATCCGTTTCATTAGATTGAAGCGAGTTGAGTATGAATTGCTTTGCTACAAAAAGTCCTGCTAAAGCTCCCATGGGGTTAAAAGCTTGGGCTAGGTTTAGTCGTTGGGTGGCGGTTTTTTCCGGTCCCATGGAAAGGATGTAGGGGTTGGCCGTAGTCTCTAAAAAAGCCAGCCCAAAAGTCAGGATATAGAGAGAAGCCAAAAAGAAGCCATAACTTTCCCAGGATGCTGCGGGATAAAACAGTAGTGCACCAAAGGCATACAAGCCGAGACCCAAAAGGACTCCGGTCTTATAGGAATATTTTTTGATGAAAAAGGCTGCAGGAAGAGCCATAGTGAAGTAGCCTCCGTAAAAAGCCAATTGAACCCAGGAAGCTTGGACATTATTTAGCTCCAATACTCGTTTGAAAGCTGCAACCATCGGGTTTGTGATATCATTGGCAAATCCCCACAATGCGAAAAGTGAGGTGATAAGCACAAAAGGGAGAAGTAGGCTTTTGGGTACTATGGCTGGTTTTTCGCTCATAAGGCTCGGTCAAGATGTGTGTATCCGCCATCTACATAGATATGCTGACCAGTCGTATGAGCTGACTTTTCTGAAAGAAGAAAGAGCACGGTCGAAGCAATCTCCTCAGGAGTTGTCATACGCTTTCCCAATGGAATTCGATTGCTGATTTCCTGGAGCTTTTTATCTGGATCGGGGAAAGAGCTAAGCCATTTTTCGTACAAAGGCGTCATTACTTCGGCAGGAATGACGGCATTGACTCGAATTTGATAGGGTAGGAGCTCGACGGCCCATTCCCGGGTGAGAGCAAGTTGTGCTCCTTTTGCTGCCACATATCCGGAAGTCCCGCCTTGCCCGGTAATGGCAGTTTTTGAGGAAATGTTGACGATGCTACCTTTGGACTTTTTTAGAAAAGGAACTGAAAAATGAACCAAATCATAGTAATGTTGAAGGTTTTTTGAAACTGACTTAGCAAAGGCTTCCGGGCTTCCATTTTCAAGGCCCACGCCATCGTTGGCTCCCGCATTATTTACGATTCCTTGGATGCTTCCAAATTTTTCGATGGTCAATTCAACGGCCTTTTTTGCATCTTCGGGTTGCTCCAGTCGAATGGGTATGTGAAGTCCCTTTCCATTCGCAAGCATAAGAATTTCTTCCCCTTCAGGTGAGGGGTCAATTATGACAGGAATTCCTCCTTCTTCGATTAGACCTTTTGAGATGGCAGCCCCAATTCCCTTGGCCCCACCTGAAATCAGTATGACTTTATCTTTGAGCAGCAGATCCATCTTATTTTTCAAGTTTGTAAAACTCTGTGGCTGTCTTTCCCATCACCCATGATTTTTCTTCAGAAGAAAGGCTGTCGGTGAAATTTTCCACTGCTTGGAGGATTTTCTCATAGCTTCCAGCCAACTGAGATACTGGCCAATCACTCCCAAACATCAAGCGTTTTGGACCGAATAATTCCAGAGCAATCTCGATGTAAGGCAAAAGCGTTTCTTCTGACCAATTATTCCAATCTGCCTCAGTGGCAAGACCCGAAACCTTTGCATATACAAACTCCCTTTCGGCAATGGGTTGAAGGTTTTTCTTCCACTCTTTCCATTCCCCGTCTTTGATTAGTGGCTTGGCCAAGTGATCTATCACCAAAGCTTGTTCCTCACATTTTGTCACCAATTCTAGAACAGCTGACAAATGCCAAGGATATACCAGGATGTCGTAGGTGTATCCCTTTACTTGTAGGGATTTAAGTCCACGAAGGAAATTCTCCCGAAGTATGTATTGTGGAGGCTTGGCTTGAAGAATTTCCCGAAACCCCTTCAATTTCTTGTTTCCATGATATTGCTCAAGGACTTGGCTGAGTTTGCTCGAGCCAATATCTGTCCAGCCCACGACAGCTTTGATCCAGTTGTTTTGATCGGCTAGATCGAGCAGGTAATCTGTCTCTCTAAGACTCTCCTCGGCTTGCACAGCGACACAGCCATCAAACCCAAACTCCTCCAAGTATGGCTGCAAATCTCCGGGCTTAAAATCCCTTCGAATGCTTTTCATACTATCGTCTATCCAATCTTGTCGAGCAGGGTCATATTCCCAAAAGTGCTGATGAGCGTCGATTCTCATGCCTCCGGGTCATTCATGGCGACTTGTCGGGAGTTTCCAAGACCATCTATGCCCAATTCCACCACATCTCCATGCTCCAAGTATCTGGGATTAGGTTTTAAACCCATACCCACACCTGCTGGAGTACCGGTGGAAATCACATCACCAGGAAGTAGGGTCATGTATTGACTGAGGTGAGCGATGATTGTCGGAATGTCAAAAATAAAATCAGAGGTATTACTGTCCTGTACAATTTTTCCATTCAGTTTTAGCCAGAGTCTTAGCTTGTGAGGATCGGAAATTTCATCCTTTGTAACCAAATAGGGTCCAAGAGGTGCAAAATGGTCTGCGCTTTTTCCTTTGACCCACTGACCTCCATGCCGGAGTTGAAAGTCTCGTTCACTCACATCATTGTGGGTGGCATATCCCGCCACGTATTCCATGGCATTTTCGACAGAGACATACTTGGCTCTTTTCCCAAAAATGACCGCTAATTCTACTTCCCAGTCAGTCTGGGTTGAGTTTTTTGGGATGAAAATGGGATCATAGGGGCCACAAAGGGAAGAGGTAGCTTTCATAAAAATGATGGGTACTTCTGGTACCGGCATTCCGGCTTCTTCGGCATGCATTCGATAGTTGAGACCTATACAAATGATTTTGGATGGCCGAGCGATAGGTGATCCAAGTCTTGCGTTTTTCGGGATTTCGGAAAGTTTACTTTGGTTTTCACGGAGCCAGAGACGGAGCCGGTGCAAACCTTCATTTTCAAAAAAACTTTCATTCCAATCTTCTCCAAAGGAAGAGCAATCTAAATTTTTGCCGTCTGCTGTCTGAATTCCGGGTTTTTCTTGGCCGATTGGTCCAAATCGAAGCAATTTCATAGTTACTGGGTGTTTTTGATTTTGGCTAAGCCAAGTTACATTTTTAGATTCAAGAAGCCACCGTCAATATTATAATTGGCACCAGTCACAAAGCCACCGGCGTCAGAGCTGATGAAGTAGGCTAATTCGGCGATTTCTTCAGGGCTAGCCATTCTTCCAATGGGTTGGGTAGCGGCAAGCTTATCAAACATTTCTTTTTCCTGACCAGGATAGTTTTTTTCCAAAAAATCATCCACAAAAGGAGTGTGCACTCTTCCCGGTGATAGACAGTTGCAACGGATTCCTTTATCCACATAATCTCTTGCTATGCTCAGGGTCATAGAAAGCGCGGCCCCTTTTGTCATGCTATAGGCAAAGCGGTCGGGTATCCCCATGGTTGCGGCTACGGAGCAAAGATTTAGAATAGATCCGCCACCATCTTCGAGCAGCTTTGGAAGGGCTGCTTTGGTACAGACAAACATTCCCTTCACGTTGATTTGAAATAATCTTTCGAAGTCTTCCATGGATGTGTTCTCCACCTTACCAATATGGGAGACTCCCGCATTGTTGATCAAAACGTCTAGCTTTCCAATGTGGCGCTTGACATGGTGACTGACGGCATCGAAATCCGTCACATCTGCATGCCAAAAATTAACCTGATGACCACGTTCCATTTCCTCATGCATCACGCGTTCTCCTTCGGGGATATTATTATCGATGAAATAGACGATGCTTCCCGATTCAGCAAATTTACGAACCATAGCTAAGCCAATTCCGCTTGCTCCTCCGGTGATGAGGATATGTTTGTCTTTCATTATTATGGGTTTTAGGTCTTTTGAGTTGCGACTTTACGAGAGTTATCAATTGTCTGATTTATCAGATAGAATTGATTCAGATTTTTTGCTGATATCCCGGATGATTTGATCCAGTTCTTCCGCGGAGTTTTTGATATAATTGATCAATTCAAGATTTTCTTCGGAGGTTTCACTGTCTTTGAGGTCCAGTAGATTAATCAGTCCCATAAGTCTAGAAAGAGGGGCTCTGACCACATGGGATTGAATCCAGGCGATCTCCCTGAAAGTTTTATTCTGTTCCTCTATCGTAGCAATATGTCTAATTTGATCTGTGATATCATTCACCACTACTATCTTCGCTTCGACGCCATTGTATTCTATTGGAGCGGATTCTATTTGAACATCGATTTTTTGATTTGACTTAGTATAGTGGGTTTCTCTATTGATATAAATTTCATGCTTTAGGGGCGAATCGATGGATTTGTCCACATTGGATCTCGGAATATCTCTGCAGATGATATCTGAAAGTTTCATTTGTAAAAACTCTTCCACTGAGAATCCATATTTTTTGACAGCGGCATCATTTACATCCAGGAATTGAAGTGTTTTTTGTTCAAAAACCCACATGGGGGAGGGGTTCAAATGAAAGAGTTCACTGTACCTTCTCTGGGAATCTTGCAATTCTTCGATATACCGGTTTCGCTCAATAGCGTATATGAGGCTTTTGTAAAGAAAAGCAGAGTTCAGCTCATCTTTTAAGAGGTAATCAGAAATTCCTAGCGCCAAGGAACGAATGCTGAATTCTAAATCCGAAAAACCAGTCAATGCGACGATTGGAACTCCTTCAGATAGTTGTAAAACATCTTTGATAAGATCTTCACCGGCATGATCAGGAAGAGAAAGGTCTAGGAAAATGAGATCAAAATTCTTTTTGGTAATAAGTTCTTGTTTTGCGGAAGCAAATGAATCTGCATGTACTACTTCTGCATCTAAGATATATTCAGAAAGGTATTCTTCGATAAGCACAAAATCCCCCAAATTGTCTTCGACGACTAAAAAATCATAGTGTTTGTTATCCTTTCGCATCTCAGTTGGTGGTTGGAAGTTTGACTACATTAAACCAAAACTCTTCGATTTTTGAAGTTATCTGAAGAAAATCATTTACATCGACAGGTTTGGTGATGTAGCAATTTGCATGTTTGCTGTAGGCTTCTTGTATATCATTTTCCGAACTGGAGGTCGTCAAAACTATAATTGGAATTTTTCTAAGTGTTGGATCGCTTTTTATTTCTGTTAGTACCTCATGGCCATTCATCTTGGGAAGATTGATATCTAAAAGAACCAAGTCCGGGAGCTGATTAAGTTTCGAATTTCCCATTTCTTTCAAGTAAGACAAGGCAGCTTCACCGTCTTTTTTGATAATGACCTCATTGGGTAATTGCGAATCCTTAAGGGCTTCCATTGTCAGAACAATATCCCCTTCGTTGTCCTCTACCAGTAAGATTTTAGCCATCCTCTTGCTCATAACTTTGATTTACTATTACTGAATCCTATTCCGGTAATGGGCTTAAGCTTTTTATACTAACTTTTAGTGCTTTGTGAGATTTAGGTCTTTTCAATTGTGAAAAAGAACTTTGTCCCAACTCCAATTTCGGATTCTACCCATATCTCCCCACCATGTTGGTTTACAATTTTTTTACAAATCGCTAATCCCATACCGCTTCCCTCATATTTTTCCTTGGAATGAAGTCGAATCATAACTTCGAAGATTTTGTCTTGTTCTTTTTCCTCTATGCCTATTCCATTGTCTTCAACTATAAATTGCCAAAAATTTTCCAATTCAACACATTTTATCGAAATAATTGGCGTGCTATTTTCCTTCGCAAATTTTAAAGAATTGGTAATCAGATTATGGAATAGCTGTTGGATAGGCACCCTTATCGCTTGGATAATTGGCAGGTTTTCAGCTTTTATTTGAGCTCCTTTCGCTTCGATACTCTGTTTGTTGATATCAATAATTGATTCAATAGTTTTATTTGTATCAACTGATTCCTTGTTTTTCGAATCGAAACCTATTCGTGAATATTCCAAAAGATCTTCGATAAGCAGGCTTAATCGCTTTGCGCCTCCTACAGCAAAATCAATGTATTGATTCCCTTTTTCATCCAGTTTCTCTGCATATTTTTTTTGTAGGAGCGATAAGAATGAACTGATCATTCGGAGTGGTTCACGCATATCATGTGATGCAACAGAAGCAAAGGCTTTCAATTCCGAATTAGTGGACTGAAGCTGTTTATTTAATCTCTCTAATGCCTCCTCCTTGGCTTTCTTCTCGGAAATATCGATCTGTGTACCAAACATCCACAAGGGGCTTCCGTCATCAGCCTTACTCATCACTCTGCCTCTCCCTAAGACCCATACCCAATGTCCCTCTTTATGCCTTAGTCTTATCTCAGTTTGATAGAAGGAGGTTTTTCCGGAAAAGTGATCTTCGAGGTCTTTTTGAGCTATAGGAAGATCTTCTGGGTGTAAAAGGCTTTCCCAGGTTTTGATACTGATGGGTTCTAGCTCATGCAATTTATAGCCTAGAATCCGAGCCCATTCTTCATTAAAAATTGTTTCCCCAGTCTGTACATTCCACTCCCATGTTCCAGCTTCTGTCCCCTCGATCACTCTTATGAGTCTTTCTTTCTCGCTGGCAAGGGCAAGCTCCGCCATTTTTCGTTCGGTGATCTCTTGAATAGCCCCGATCATTCGGATTGCCTTTCCCTTTTCGTCTCGCAGGATGTACCCGCTGTCAACGATATAGTGGTATTTTCCTGATTTATCCTTGACTCTGAATTCAGCTTTCCAGTATTTCGCGTCACTTTCTAGTGTCTTTGTTAAGTTATTTTGGATTTCAGGTCTGTCCTCTGGATGAATCAGATTATTCCAAAAATTGACATCCTTTTTTTGCTCATCAGGGCTAAAGCCAAAATGTTGTTCAAAACTTTGACTTCTAAGTACTTTGCCAGTGACAAAATCCCAGTCCCAAATCACATCAGAGGTGGCTCTAGTGGCATATTCATAGCGTTCGTTTGCGGCTAACAATTCTTGCGATTGCTCTTCTATTTTTTTGGACAAAAGTGCTGGTTGTCGTACAAAACTATAGGCCAAGAACCCAAAAAGCCCTGCTGAAATTATTCGCAATAATATTACGGGTGTCAGATTCCATAGCATTGTGGGTTCTATCTGAGTTAAGGATATTTCCCAATTTGCATTTGGGATAAATTTTGATTTAGATATCCCTGCCGGATTTTTGAATTCTGATTCAGATTGAAAAAATATGGAATCCAAGCCTTCCTTACCGCTATCAATTTTTTTTATCTGTAATAGAGTATTAGGTACTTTGGGCACCAAAAAGGCAGAATCTAAGAGTTTGTCCATGTAAATTATTCCTGCCGAGAACCCCTTAAAAGTGCTGTCTTCCTCAGAAAAAATAGGAAGTCTACCCACTATCCCGGACCCGCCTTGTTTGAGATTAATAGGGCCAGCGAAGTATACGCTCTTTCTTTCAATTGCCTCAATTGCCTCAATTTTTTGTTTTTCATCTTTTAGAATATCATAGCCAATGACTACTTCATTTCCCTTGAGGGGATAGGTAGCGATGATTTTACCACTATCCAAAACTTGGACAACGCTGACTGATGGATGGCTTTCGATAATAGCCTCTCCTGCCGACTCGAAATTATTTTCTATTTGGTAGTTTTGACTGAAATGTGCTAGGGACTTAATTGCTCCAGCGGCATCAGTTAGGGAGGTCTCAATTTGGTTACTTAGTCTATTTAATTCTGTACTAATTTGTTGCTCTACGTTTAATACTCTGAGTTGGTACTCCTTGAATGTGACATAGCTAGAAATCATGAGGAAAAGTATACAGATTAATACCCCAACTGTCTTTGGGTTACGATAAACTAACTGCATTATTTTTTCCTGAGGGCTTTTACTCATTTTTGGGTTTTTGAAGGGTGAAATGGAACGTAGAACCTTCTCCAAGTGTGGATTCTACCCATATTTTTCCTCCATGGATTTCGGTTATTTTTTTACAAATCGATAAGCCAATTCCAGAACCGGGGTATTGTTCTCTACCATGAAGTCGCTGGAAAATAATAAAAATTTTATCAAGGTACTTTGGATCGATTCCTATCCCATTGTCTTTAAGCTTAAAGTGCCAGTAGTTTTCTTCCTCCTCAGCAGAGATATCGATGATAGGCTTTACCCCGTCTCTTTTGTACTTAATCGAATTCGATATCAAATTATTGAATAATTGGATCAGGCCGCTTTCTTGAGCAAAAACTGACGGTAAGCTATTTATCTTAATTTTTGCGCCCGATTCACTTATGAGTTTTTTATTCAAAAGCAGCACTTCTTTTATGATTTGAGGCATTTGGATCCACTTTTTGGATTCGGTAGCTTCCTTGAGTCTGGAGAAATCCAGCAAATCCAATATAATGCTTCGCATGCGTTTGGCTCCATCTACAGCAAAGGAGATGTATTGTTTGCCTTTTTCATCAAGAATGTCGTCATACTTCTTTTCAATCAAACCTAGGAAGCTGGAAATCATTCTTAAGGGCTCCTGCAAATCATGAGAAGCGACATAGGCAAACTGCTCCAGTTCCCTATTAGAATTCTCGAGTTCCCTATTTGAGGTCATCAATTGTTGATTGAGTGCTTTCAGGGATTCCTCATATCGCTTTCTGTGGCTGATATCTTGGATAGCCCCTACCATTCTTACAGCTTTACCTTTCGAATCTCGGATAATAGTACCCCGGTCTACTACATAAAAAGTCTTATTTTGATTGATGATGCGGTATTCAGATTCAAATATTGTTTTTTCTGGGTCCTGCAGTACCTTATTCAGGTTTTCTTTCACACTGATAACATCTTCAGGATGAATGGATTCTAGCCATCTATCATGACCGTGCTGAAGACCTGCCACATCCTGGCCTAACAACCTATTGAAGCCTATTCCCCAGTAATGTTCACCTGTCTGTATATTCCAATCCCAAATAGCATCGTGTGAAGTATTGGAGATAATGGTAAATCGCTCATTGAATTCGGCAATTTCTTCTTCGGCCTTTTTTCGGTCGGAAATGTCCCTTACAAAAACAGAAAGTCCGACGGTTCTCGGGTAGACTGAAATCTCGAGCCAAGCTTTGGTGAAAGGGTCCTTTATTTCAAAATCTACCTGGGATTTGCTTTTCATTGCATCCTTTAAATGCTCAGCAAAGTCAGGGTGAATAGCTTCCCCAAAGACTTCCCAAATAGTTTTATCTAAGACGACGTCACTTTTCAGTCCAGTCAGCTTTTCTGCCCGGTAGTTCCAATAAGTGAATCGGAACCTGTCATCTAACGAATAAAAGGCCTCTCCGATACTTTCTAGGATGTTGATGTTGTTTTCTAAGGCCTCAGCAAGCTGGGTCATCGTCTCTTGCCTTTCAATAGCAACGGTGAGGTTGTTTATGATAGATTGGACGAAATTCTTTTCTTCCTCAGTCCACTCGCGATCTTCAAAATAACAATCGAACCCGACATGGGCGAAGTATTCTCCATGTACATAAACCGAAACATTAAGCATGGATAGGATATCCTGGTCCTCCATGATTTGTCTGGTATGATCCTTAGCGTCTTTCAATAATAAGGTAAATGGTTTTTTGACTGAAGCATCCTGGATCAGTAAGGGATGCTCGTCGATCGGAATAGTATGATATTTTGGATTTTGGATTTCTTCTTTGACTTTTCCATTGGTCCATTCATAATCAAACCTTACATATTCCCGTCCATTTTTATCTTCAATTTTTCGAAATAAGTAAGCTCTATCTGCATGAATAGTTTCTCCCATGATTCTCAGCACATCATCCATGATATTCTCCCAATTGTCTGCAGAAAGGAACACTTGTGCACACTCTGCAGCCTTTTGTATGAATAGGGTTTTTTGGGCTATCGCGGCTTCCCTCTGCTTTTCTAGGCTGATATCTTGTAAGGCACCGACAATTCGAATGGGCTTGCCAGTCTTGTCGCGCTGTATGGAAGTTTGTTCTTTGACAAATGCATAAGTTCCATCAGCTTTCTTAAAACGATAGGAGCCTTTCCATTTTTTTGCATTTGGATCTTTACGTGCTTTCTGGATTTCTTCAAGAATTTGAGGTAAATCATCTGGATGGACGCAACTCTCCCAGAAGCCCTCCGGTACGTATTGCATTTCTTCAGGATAGCCAAAGAGGTGGTGGTATCCTTTTCCCCAAAAGATTTTTTTTCCTAATATATTCCAGTCAAAAATAGCATCTGTGATCGCCTCCGTAGCTAAGTGAAAACGTTCATTGCTTTTTTTCAATGTCTGCTCTGCCCAATACCTGTCGGTCTCATCCCATACGGTCGATATCATTAAATCCTGATCCAAAATGGGAATGTTTTTCGCGGACACCACTCTTTGTTTCCCATCCTGAGTAGTGATGAATATGTCCTGCCACTGCATTCTGCTGGGATCCCCTGACTGCATATCCGATATGATTTGCTGAGAAATCTTCGCCCGGTATTCGGGATCGGGATATGCTGATTTGAAAAAAGATTCTACGTCCTTGATGGTTGATTTTGGCCAGCCGTAAATTTCCGAGAAGGCATTGTTCATAAAAGTGGCTTTGCCGCTGCTGATTTCATTCACAGCCACTCCTATGGATATATTTTCGAGGGCAGATTCAATGAAGTGATTCCTTGATTTTAGCTCGTTTTCTATCAGTTTTTCTTCCGTGATGTCCTGCGCTGTTCCTCTAAGAACTCGGTGACCGGAGTCTGGATTGATATAAGGACTTGCTCTTTCCCGGACATATTTAACTCGGCCATCTTCCATTATTATTCTATGGACGCAATCCAAGCTGCCAGATTCTGAAAGTGTCTGTTCCTGGGCTTCCAAAAACTCGTCTCTATCATCGGGATGGATGGAGTTTTTGAAAAAATTGAAGTCAGGCTCGAAATCGGTTGATATTTCCCAAATCCGATATATTTCGTCAGACCAAAAGAGTTTTCCACTCTTTACATCAAGTTCCCAATATCCAAGCTTTGCGATTTTTTGGGCTCTGTTGAGCCTTTCGAGTAGACCTTTTGTCTCTTTCTCCAGTTCAATTTTTTCGTTGATATTGCGAGCACTTATAAAAAGAGCCTGGTATTCTGGATCTGTCGTAATGGACCACTCAAGATTGACAATGCCTCCATTTTTATGGATGTATCGATTTTTGAAGTTTGAAACAATTTCTCCTGCTCGTACTTTTCGGGCAGCTTGCATGGTCTCAGGGAGGTCTTCGGGAAAGACCAGGTCTTTCAAATATTTACCAATCAACTCATCTGGATGATATCCTAAATTTTGATAAGATGATTCGGAAATATTTTGAATAACCCCATCCCAATCTAATTCAATTAAAAGGTCTTTGGAGTTTTTGAAGAAGCTTTGTAGCTCTCTTTTTTTTCGCTCTGCTTTTTCCTGAAGGAATTTTTCAGAGCTGATGTCTTTTATTATTCCGTAGACCTTGATAGGAAGTCCTTGCTCATTTTTTTCTATATGACTTTCTGAGGCTATGTATCTTAATTCGCCATTTGGTCTAAGAATCCGCTTTTCTATTTTAAAGCTTTGACCAGTTTCAATGGCATTCTGATAGGCTGTCTTTGACTTTTCCCGATCTTCCGGGTGAATACATGAGAGTCTTAAACTTTCACTAGGACTGTCTTTTTCAGGGTCAAGTCCAAAAATCTCAAAAAACTGATCCGACCAATAGTAGTCTCCTGTGAGCAGATTTTTCTCCCAAAAACCCATATTGGCTGATTTCTCAAGCTTTCTTATCAAACCGATAAGAGATGATTCAGATATGTTTTTATTCTCTTTTTCAGCCATTGTTTAGAAGTTTTAGAGAGAAAAAATCACGCTACTTCAACGTAATTATTTTTCCTGTTTTGACAGATTCGTCACATGCGAAGGCTATTTTCAAGCTGTTTAAGGCATCAGCAAGATGATCGGTTAAGTCTATATTTTCTTTGATTGCCTTTAGGAAATAGGCCTGTTCCCTGTCGCAAAGCTCTTGATGTCCAGGCTCATCTTTCATGTCAATCCATTCATCCGCTTTGGTGAAGTGATTTTTGGAGTCTATCTCGGCGTGATGTACACGGATGGATTCTGTTTTGGTATGGGAGTCCACATCGTCGGATTTCCCCGATCCTCCGGCGTCTTTTGCCACGATCGATACAGCGCCCTTTGGACCAAAGACATCTTTGATGAAGAATGCTGTCTCTGAGACCATCGGTCCCCATCCGGCCTCATACCAACCGACCGAGCCATCTTCAAAACGAATTTGGAGTTGACCATAATTGTAATTGTCAGGAGCGATATCTTCAGTCAATCGTGCTCCGATGGCAGATACAGTTACCGGCTTGGAACGGGTCATTTGGCACATGACATCGATGTAATGTACCCCACAATCGACTATTGGGCTCAGGCTTTTCATCAAACTACGATGTACATCCCACATGACTCCATGACTTTGCTGATTGAGGTTCATTCGCATGACTAGTGGTTTGCCGAGCTTCTGGGCCTCATCGATAAATCGGATCCAAGAGGGATGATGACGGAGTATGTAGCCGACCACTACTTTTTTATTGGACTCTTTAGCTTTCTGAATGATCCGTTCGCTACCTGCAATAGTATCAGCAAGTGGCTTTTCGATAAAAATGTGACAGCCCTGCTCGAGAGACCTGATGGCAATTTCTTCATGAGTGTCCGGATAGGTTGAGATACAGACAGCATCAGGTTTTGTTTCTGTCAATGCTTTCTTATAGTCATCGAATAGGGGGTAGTTGCCAATCAATTTTTGATTCAATTTTTCTTTACTGCTACCTCGAGATACCAATCCGCAGATTTCAAATTCAGGCATTTTATCATAGGCGGCGGCATGGGACGCCCCCATATTTCCACATCCAATTACTAATATTTTTAGGGGGGAATTCATGGTTTTAGGTTTATATGCTAGTTGATCCAATAAAAACTGACATCCTGATGGCTCAAGATGATTGAAGTGAGTCATCCTTAGAGCTAACTCTATGATTTAAGTTTAAAAAGAATTTTCCTCAAAATCAGACTTATTTGCTTTTAATTATAATTAAAGCAATAAGCTTGAGACTATGCCTCACTGAGTATCTTGGATTTTTCTAAGTTGGCGGAGAGAGATTTCAATGATATTTACATCCAAAGTAATAGCCTCGAGCGGCTGATCATTTTCGTCCCGGGACACACGGACAATTTTTTCCACGATATCCATGCCTTGAATGACCCTCCCGAATACCGTATAATCCCCATCTAGGCGATGTAGTCCTTCTTTATTTTCAACAATGTAGAATTGGCATCGGGCGGAAAGCTTATCTGGATTATTATCTCTTCCGGCTCCAACAGCACCGTAGACATGGGTAAGGGAAGGATCAAACTCCGGTTCTAAGAGATATTCCGGGTCATTAAATCCTTCTGGGGTATCTGGGCATCCACCTTGAGCGACAAAATCTGGAATCACCCGATTAAAGGTCAATGAATCCCAATATCCTGCTTCTGCTAGCTCGATAAAACTTTCACGATGCCGAGGGGTTCGTTCATCCAACATAATCAAGATTTCACCGAGAGGTGTGATAATTTGCCCCACCTCTATATTCTTTTGGTTTACAGGGTAAGCAAATATCGACTGTAGGAAAATCAGGATTGGGATGATCGACATAGTTGTATTCGTTAGGAACCGGCGCTGGATGTTGTGCGCAATTGCTTCTTGTTACTCACGGGGTTGGCATACATGGCCAAATAGTTATGTACTTCTTCTGGGTTTTTAGAATCAATTTTTTCTTCGATTCGCTTCTCAAAGGCCTCTTTCTCTTCCCTATTGTACTCTTCAGCAAATTCATTTTTTTGATGTAGCATATCGTGCGCTATGAAATTGCTTGGCCAAAGTCTATAACCGTCCCATATTTTTTGATCAATGACAGTAGCCAAGTCGCTAAGCTTGTCACTGAGCGAGCCATCTTTTTGGTCGATTTCATCAATTTCCTTATCCAAGACTCCATTGATGGATAGATGGATGCGCTTTTTGGTACCGATAATGCCCCTCATGAGATTTAAAAAATCTTCATTTTCGCTTTTAATGTATTTTTCGTCGCGAGCCTTAGCGATCAGTTGTGGGATTTTAAGTTTGTCCGTTGGGTCATATTCATAAGAGATGGAAACAGGGACCACTTTTATTTTTTTGAAATATTGGAAAGCATCTGTATCCTTCTCAGCCAAAGTCAACATGCGGAGGACTCCTTTTTGAGTGACATCATTTCCGTCCTTTGTTCTTCCTTCTCGCTGAGCGATCCATACGGATCGGTTTTCGTGTAGGAGTGAATTGGAAATATATTCCGAAGCGATCTGCGAGCTTTCCAGTAGCTCCCTCCCTTTGAGTCCTCTGCGTATCGCAAAATTTCTATTGAGTCTCGAAAGGGTCTTCAAAAAAGGCTTTTTGATCAGGTTGTCTCCAATAGCCGAAGTGGTCATGACGAGCCCCTTTTCATAGAGACAGGCATTCAATAAGGAAGTGTCAAGGATGATGTCGCGATGATTGGAGATAAAGAGGTAGGCGGTATTGGGTTCTAATATTTCAAACCCAGAGGTGCTTAGTCCGTCCGAACTCCTTTCCAAAACTTTCATCAGCCCGGGATAAATAAAATTGATCTGAAAGTCTCTAAGGGAATGCGTGCGCTTCATCAACTCTTTCCACTGTCCAGTTTTGTCCTCCGGAAAAGAAAACTCCATCATGGCTATCAGCATGGGGTTGTTGACAATTTCCAAAATAGCAGCATTTGCCTCGGCGTCGTAAAAAGGTCTTATCTGATCAAATTTTGTCATGAATCAATTTGCTAGGTTTGGAGGGAGTGGTGGTAAAGGTGTGAAATTAAAGACTATTCTCGACTTAGGTGTCGATTTAAAAATAAGATGTGAACTGGTAGGGCCTCTGTCCAATACTGCCAGGTATGTGCTCCGGGTCTTTCGGTGTACTCGTGAGGTACTTCTCGTTCAAGAAGTGCTTGGTGAAGTTGACGATTGGTTTCTATCAGAAAATCGTCCACTCCACAATCAATTAAAATATCTTGGCCGTTTTGCTCAAGCTGATCCAATAGTCCCATGACCGTGTAGGGATTGAAGTTAGGGGCGTCATAGTTGAGGTCAGCTCCCAGCATAGCTTTCTGCTGTCCTACGCGAATATTTCTGAAGTCCTCAGGTACTTTCCAAAGTCGGGTATCGATATTCATTACCCCGCTCATCGTGCCTACAGCTGTGAAAAGGTCCGGGTGCTTCGCCGCCAGCATCATTGCGCCATGCCCCCCCATGGAAAGCCCGGTGATCGCTCGGGATTCTTTTTGGTCTAGTGTGCGATAATTTTGGTCAATAAATGGGATTAATTCACGGATAATGTAGCTTTCATACTGCACACTGTCCATCATGGGACTATCATAGTAGTAACTAGAAGGACCTACTCCTGGCGTGACGATGATTAGTTGGTATTGGTCAGCGAGTTTGGGAACGAGTCCTGGTTCCGTGACTTTTTGATGCCAGTCAGAAAATGCACCAAATCCTCCGTGTAAAAGGTATACTACAGGATATTTTGCATTCGATTCAGCGTATCCTTCAGGTAGCGTGATCGCGGCTTTTAGGTTTTTATCCATTATCTCACTTCTGACAGTCAACGTGTCTACTTGCGAAAAAGCAAGAGTGGAAAAGAAGTAAATAAGGAACAGGGCTTTCTTCATAGGTTTAGGGTATTTTAAATTCAAGAGTAGGGTATTTTGTAGCTTTTCAAAAGTCTATAAGCAGCTTTGATCAAATAGACATGTGGTGAAAATAGCTTTTTTTGAAATATTCTAGGAGGGAAAATTGATCATAGGGGAGTATTTCCTTTCGGAATGGGTATATTTCAAAGGTAAACTAGTAAAGAATGGAACGTCTAAAACGAACTGCTTTATTTCTGATTGTTTTGGTTTTCGGGGCTTTAGTACTCCGAGAAGGGTCGTTTATCTTGGTCCCTTTGGTATGGGGAGTTTTCTTTTCTTTTGCACTTTCTCCCATTGCTGATTGGCTGGATTCAAAAGGTCTGCCAAGAAGTATTTCCATTATTATGAGTATCCTGCTTGTGACTCTGATAGCCGGAGGAATAGTTTATGTGCTATTGAATCAAATGATCGGTTTGGTCAAAGACATTCCAGAAATTGGAGAGAATTTCAATAGGAAGATTGGAGCTTATGTCGAACAGTTGGAAGGGCTACTTGGGCGAGAAGTGTTTGATCCTCAGAATCAGGAAGAGTTGTGGTCCGTAGTAAAAATTGAGAATCTAAATGAAACACTTTTTGCTACTGGTAAATCCTTGACTTTGGCTGGAATTATCCCGCTTTATATCTTTTTATTGATGTATTACCGAGATTTTTTCGTGACTTTTTTGATTAAATATTCAGAAAAAAGCAAAGAAAGGATTCTCACCTGGGCGAAGGATTCTGGAAAGGTCATACAGTCTTATTTGACGGGAATGATCTTAGTGACTTTGATTGTGGCAGTTTTATCGGGCTTATTCTTTTTCCTGATCGGAGTGAAATATTTTCTTTTGTTCGCCGCTTTCATAGCGATTCTTAATTTGATTCCCTATGTAGGCGTATTCGTGTCCTCTTTTTTTGCGATTCTATATGTTTTTCTCACCACAGACTCCATGCTTTATCCATTGATGACCTTCGGAGTTCTATGGGGAATTCAACTACTCGAAAATAATATAATCACGCCCTGGGTAGTGGGTTCACATGTCAAAGTCAATGCCCTCGCTGTGATTTTGGCAATTCTTTTAGGAGGATGGCTTTGGGGAATATCCGGAATGGTTCTTTTCATTCCATTGGTAGGAGTTTTGAAAATCACCTTGGAAAGGTCCTCTGGGCTGGAGGCATTTGGTTTTTTACTTAGTGATGCTGTCCCTGTCCAAGATAACTCAACGGGCAAGCGAGCTTGGTTTTCTTGGTTTAGAAAAGATAGGTAGCCCTAAATAAAAAATGCCAGCAAGTTTTGCTGGCAAGTTAAGTGTCGGGGTGGCAAGATTCGAACTTGCGACCTCCTGCTCCCAAAGCAGGCGCGATGACCGGGCTACGCTACACCCCGAGATTTGATGAGCTTTGCTCCCCAAACGGATTGCAAATGTATGGAAATTATTGAAAGTTTATCGATAGGCCTGAAAAAAATATCAGGCTTTATTTTTTGGGATTAATTTGAAAGAAATTGTGATCATTTTATGGATTACATTTTAACCTCTGTAGTGATTAAAACTCCTTTTGGATCAAGTTTGTGTGAATGGAGTTTTCGCAGAAATAAAAAAAAACCTGACCATTGAGGGTCAGGTTTTTAGGGGTGATCAGACTATCGTATAGTCCAGCTTTTCTATGTACAACTTTTACTTTTTACTCTATTGCTTATTGCTATTCATCAATCTTTGTACCACTTCAGCAATAATAATTAAGATTGCAATGACTACAAAAAGGTATATAGGGTTCAATTTTCCGCTCTTGTTAATGATCGCGCAATGATAAGATAATATTTACTTAACATGGCAAAAATGTATGTTAAGTTTTTCCCGATTGCCAAAAACTTAACATTGGAAACTGCTTTTGACGAGCTTCATTGAATTTTTCTACCTTTGAAAATAAAGATATTCACCATTCTATGTTCAAGTTTAATTCATTGCCTATCGTATTGCTTCTGGGCTTAATTGTAATTTTCACAAGCTGTCAATCGAGCGAGGAGCAAGAAAAAGAATCAGTTCAAAAAATTGAGAAAGTCTCTATTGCAGAGATTGAAGCTGGGATTAAGGCATTTATCGATCAGAAAACAACTGAAAACGGAGGGGTTTTTCCGGTAAAGGATGAGAATCATGATTTGAAAATGAAATTAGTCAGAGTACATACAGAGTATCTTTCAAATCTTGGCCCTGAAAGACACTTTGCTTGTGTAGACTTGGTGGATGAAAGTGGAGACGTATATGATGTGGACTTTTTCATGGAAGGAAAGCCCGGTGCTATGACCGTCACCGAAACTACCGTGCACAAGCTCAATGGGAAGCCATTCTACTCATGGAAGCAAAATAAAGAAGATAAAACTTGGTATCGAGTAGCTCTAGAGGAGTCTACCAACCGATTATTGGGTGTAGTAGAGGGAAGTGATGAATTCCAGTTTTTTTATCATGTCAGTGTTCCTGAACTTCAATCAGAAGCACGAATGTGGGTTCCGGTTCCTATCTCAGATCATTATCAGCAAGTGGAAGTATTGGAAATGCAACTTGCGGGTGAGACGGTGGAAATAGAAGATCAGGAATATGGAAATAAGTTTGTCTATTTTGAATTAGGGCCTACAGACAGTGGCAAGGAAATCAAGCTTTCTTACGCTGTCAAGCGGAAGGAAAAAGGACCTTATGAGGCACCAAGCCCGAATCCAGATTTATATCTTGCTTCCAATCGTCTGATGCCTAAAGGTGGTCGATTTGAAGAGATTGCTAAAGAGGTACTAGGGCCGAAAATCAATGATTCCAAGCTTATCCAAGCACGAGCATTGTATGATTATATCATTGACAATATGCGGTACATGAAGTTTGGTGACTATGGAAACGGCGATTCGAACTACGCTTGCGATTCCAAAACTGGTAATTGTTCAGAATTTCATTCCTTCTTTATTTCCTTGGCTAGATCTGTAGATATTCCTGCTCGCTTTGCAATCGGAGCTTCCATCCCTTCGGATAGGAATGAGGGAGGAATTGATGGGTACCATTGTTGGGCGGAATTTTATGCAGATGGAAAGTGGTGGCCCGTGGATATCTCAGAGGCTAATAAGTATACCGCCTTGGCAACTTATTACTTTGGAAGGCATCCGGCCAACCGAATTGAACTCAGTAGGGGACGTGATTTGCAAGTAAATCCAGGCCCACAAGAAGGCCCAATTAATTTTATAGCTTTTCCCTATCTGGAGATCGATGGGAAGGAAGTCAAAGCCCAATCAAAGTTTACCTTCCAGAGAAGTGAAAATTCTTAAAACAAAAAACGGGTCCTAAAAGACCCGTTTTTTGTTTAATCATTGTCAGGATGCTCATTGGATGGATGTTCTCCACCTTCAGATGGGTGTTCAGAGCTATCACTAGGATGCTCGCCTCCGTCAGAGGGATGCTCACTGCTTTCAGCAGGTTGTTCAGTAGCAGCTTCTTGACTTTCTTCTTTTTTGCCGCCACAGGACGTCAATGTTGTGGCTGCCAGAAAACTAAAGGCTAAGCCGAGTGTTAGGAGTGATTTGATTCTTTTCATGATAATTTTGATGGTTTTTTGTGAAATTATCAGGAAGCTTTGAATAATGCAATGAAATGCCCTTAACTCTTATTTGCAGGATTCAATTATCGAAGGATTTTTTTGACTACCTCTCGTTTTACATAGACAATCAAAAACCAAACAAGGTAAGCTGATGCCATTCCATTCAATGCTCCTACCAGCAGGTCTAATGGATAATGCACTCCAAGGTAGATTCTAGTGTAGCTGACCAAAGCTGCATATAAGAAAAGCCAACCGAAATAAGGGACTTTCTTTCTCATTTTTAAGTTGAGAAAAGTGGCCATACCAAAAGTATTGGCAGCATGGGAGGATGCGAATCCATATAGCCCGCCACATCTTTCATAATTGTGAATCAAGCCTTCCCAGCGAGCATCGTGACAGGGTCGGAGTCGCTCGAAAAAGGGCTTCATAAAGCTTGAGGTAACCTGATCCGCAAATAATATGGTCAGAGCAACCCCACCGAAGACCCACCAACTGTTTTTGGGGTCATAGCGATAAATCTTATAGATCAAGAATAAGAATAAAGGGAGCCAGGTGACGGTTTTTGTAAGCTGAAATACGATGGGATCCAGCCAATCTGTATGAAAGGAATTTAGCCATAAAAACAGCTGCTCGTCCCATATTGACAATTGCTCAATCATGTAGGAAAGTTTAGCCAATCAATATCTTTCTTCAAGTGCTTCAGGGTAAACTCCTCCTGACTTCCTACAGTAGGTTCATGCATGTAGGTCCACTCGGCTTGTGGAGGCATACTCATCAAAATACTCTCTGTTCGGCCATTTGTATCTAGTCCAAACTTAGTACCTGCATCCCACACAAGATTAAATTCCACATAGCGACCACGGCGGAGGCTCTGCCATCTTTTCTCATTTTCCCCAAAACTGATGCGGGAGTTTTTCTTCATAAAATGACCATAGACCTCAGGAAAGAGCCGCCCTAAAGCCAAGCTGAATTGAAGGATTTGCTCAAACTCATCATCTGATTTACCCGAAAGGCGATCATAGAAAATTCCTCCAATCCCCCGAGTTTCGTTGCGGTGCTTCAAATAGAAATAATCATCTGCCCATGTTTTGAATTTTGGGTAGTAAGTCTGGTCGAATGCGTCGCAGGTCTTTTTCACTTCCTGATGAAAGTATTGGGCATCTTCAGGCACAATGTAGTGGGGAGTCAAATCAATTCCTCCACCAAACCAATGAACACCATTATCCATTTCGAAATACCTGATATTAATATGGATGATCGGAACCATAGGACTAAATGGATGCAAAACGATAGAAACTCCAGTGGCAAAAAAGTCAGCTTTTTCAAGCCCTAGTTTCGCCAAAATCTTTTCAGGTGTCGGTCCATGAACTGCAGAAAAAGCTACTCCACCTTTCTCGATTATTTGACCATTTTGGAAAATCCTGGTTCTTCCGCCACCTCCTTGCTCACGGTCCCACTTATCTTCCATAAAATGGCCCTGACCGTCATATTCTTCGAGTTTGGCACAAATATGATCCTGCATTTGCTGGTAAATCAGCGCTATTTCTTCTTTTGTTTTTCTAGCCATAACTAATTTTAGAAAGGGTAACCGATCCCAAAATTGAATACGGTCTGCCCTCTGACCCCAAAAGGTCGTCTGAATGAAATATTGTCTAAAACCCAACGCTCTCCTTCAGGCTGAGCTGGGTCAATTGCTTTCGTAGCAAGGTCCAATCGGATAATCAGGAAATCAAAATCCATTCGGAGTCCAATGCCTGAACCTACTGCCAGTTCTTTGTAAAATCTATCGAAACGGAAGTCGGCTCCCGGTCTGGTTTGATCCACTCCGATGACCCAGGAGTTTCCGATGTCCAAAAATAAAGCCATGTCGAAATAGCTGAATAAATTTCTCCGGTATTCCAGCATGGATTCGATGATCATTTCTGCTGGCTCTTCAAAAGGGTAATCATACTCACCTTCGGGACCTCTTCGAGGGTTTGAGCTACCGGGGCCAAGTCGTCTTGCTTGCCAAGCCCGGATACTAGTTCCACCCCCTGCAAAAAAATATTTTTCGTAAGGAAGAATTCCATTACTGACACCATAAGGTTGGGCTATTCCAAAGTTTAGCCGGTAGGCCAATGTTTGTTTTTCGTCCAAAGGATAGTACCTCCTGAAGTCTGCCTGTAACTTCAACCACTGGAAATTTGCGATTTCGGTTTCCTCACTGTTTGTTGGTATATCCCGAAAATTTAATAGCGTACCGCCGCTTTCTACAAAAAGTCTAAGCATGGAGGAGGGACGGTTCCTGAAGTTTCCATAGCTATTGAAATTAATAATAGACTGGCCTGAAATACTGCTGATGTAGGAAGGTAAAAATGACCAAATAAGATTGTTTCCTTGATTGGCAAGATCTAGCAGGATTTCTCCAAACTCTGGAGTAATGGCAGGAGTCTGAATGTAGTTTAGATCGGCGACATTCACAGTGAACTGCTGCCGATTATTCAGGGTAGCCCATGTGTAGGCGAGTTTTCCGTTGAAACTGGTTCGTGTATACTCAGGCCGGTTGGTATAATTATAACCAATCTGCACTCGGGTGTTAGGGTTATATCGTCCGAATTTTCTCAAGCTTGATGGGTAAAAAGGGACTAAAAACCGAGGGAAAATCACTGAAGAAGAGATGCCCAGTTCCCGACTTTGATAAACGCCTTGATTTGTGGCTGATGCCACTCCTTCCAAACCTGCTCTGAAATTAAATTCAAGTATTTCGCCTCCTCTAAAAAAGTTTCTGTTTCGAAGGGAAGTACTGAAAAATGGTCCCGGTAGCTGCTCTGTAATGCTTAGACCTACCTGATTGGTTAATTGATATTTTTCTGCTGGCTGAGTGAATATGTTGGCAGTCAGTGAGTTGCCTAAGGTGTCGAAAGTGATATTGACAAAGCGAAATAAGTCAAGATTGCTGAGTTGTTTTTGACTCTCTATGACCATATTTCTTTGGTAGGTACTCCCTTTTTCGAACAGGACTCTTGAATCAAGAATCTTTTCAGAATACCTGTCTCTATAAAAGGAAAAATCAATTCCATTGTACTCTACATTCGCCTGCTGGTCAGCAAATTCGTTGGACGGTGGGTTGACGCGAAAGTTGATTTCATCCAAGGAATAGACTCTATGTTTTTCAGCAAAGGTTGGTTTTTGGATTTCCTGACTGATTTTAACTGTCTTTGCGACGGTATCCATGTAGACCAGGTATTCCAGATAGGTCTTGGTAAACATGTAGAAACCATTGTTTTTCAGGAGCTCTTCTACTCGGTTTCTCTCTGCAGTAATGTCATCCTGAGCATAAGCTTTGCCTGTTTTTAGAAGGCTTCTTTGTTTTGATTGATTGAGTAGTTTGATGATTTCTTCGTTGTCTGTCCGGGTGTAGACAGAGTCGATCAGGTAGAGTGGCCCTTCCTCAATTTCGTAAGTGACATAGGCTTTTTTCTTTTTGGTCTTTACCTCAAAATCTACCTTTGATTCAAAGAAACCATTGTTGTTAAGGTAACCAGAAAGATTTTGGGTAGTGCTTTTGATAGCGGCGGAGTCCAAGCGTGTCACTGGATTGCCTGTTCGCATGAGTCCATTCCCATATTCTTCCTTGTACTTCAAACTTTCAATTCGGCCAGAGACTTTTTCGATACGTTTTTCTTCTTTTCGGCTTAAAGAATCAAACTCCTCTTTTTCTTCTAAAGACTGGAGTTCGGCCTCAAAGTTTTTTCTTTTTTCTGCCACTTTGCTACTGTCGAAAAACGAACGGCCAATTCGATAAATGGATACGCCCGGAGAAACATTCAGAAGAGGAATTCGAAAGTTCGTTTCAGGCTGAAGAAGAGCAGACAGTCGTTCTTCATCGGCTTTTTCGATACCTTTTAGCTCATTTTCAAAAAGCGCATATTCATTCTCTTGAAGATTTTTGGTGAGTGAGCATCCAAATGATAGTCCAAGCAGCAAAAGAAAAAGTATATATTTGGAGCTCTTCAAAATGGTGTAATCAGACGACATGCTAAGCAAAAATACAATTAAGTTTTTTAAATCCTTACATCAAAAGAAATACCGAATTGCCCATCAGCAGTTCTTTGTGGAGGGTAGAAAAAGCGTTTTGGAGCTATTGGAATCCTCCTTTGTGACCGATTGTGTTTATGCAACTCAAGAATTCTTGGATACCTATGGAGACCGGCTCCACCAAGCTAAGGTATCCTTTGAGCTTGCTACTCCGGCACAGCTCGAAAGTATGGGCCAGTATCAGAGTAATGACTCTGCAATCGCTTTGGTCCGAATGAAAGAAAATCAATTGCCGGAAATTCAATCCTCAGATTGGGTTCTCGCTTTAGACGATGTGCGGGATCCGGGCAATTTGGGTACGATTATTCGCATTGCTGATTGGTATGGAATCAAAAATTTGCTCTTTTCCAAGCAAACGGCCGATTTCTATAATCCTAAAGTGATACAATCAACGATGGGTTCCTTCACAAGGGTTAATTTTTACTACTGTGATTTAGCAAAAGTTTTGACAGCGTTGAATTTACCCGTCTATGGAGCATTTATGGATGGAGAGAATGTCCACTCCATCCAATCTGTCGAACAGGGAGTTTTATTGATGGGGAATGAATCAAATGGAGTTTCTCAAGAGCTGGAATCCTTAATCAGCAAAAAGCTAGCTATTCCTGCTTTCGGTCAAGCTGAGTCACTCAATGTAGCGGTTGCCACAGCTATTCTTTGTGACAATCTCAAAAGAATTACCTCCGGGAAATGAAAAAAGTCAAAAACCTGCTCCAGAAAGTCGGATTCAATACCTTTTTATTGGGCTTGATCTTAGCCATTTTTTTGGCTTGGCTTTTTCCAAAATTAGGAAGTTCAGAAGGCCCCATCCATTGGAAGCCTTGGATCAATGGCGGGATAGCATTGGTTTTCTTCTTTTATGGAGTCAAGCTAAATCCAAGGCAGTTGATGGAGGGCTTGTCAAATTGGAAATTGCATCTGACGATTCAGCTTTTCACCTTCATTGTTTTTCCCTTTTTAGTTCTGCTGATATTCAGTTGGTTGCCCTGGGTCGATCAAGATTTCGAGTTGGGTATTAGTTATTTAGCTGCTTTGCCTTCCACGGTCAGTGCCTCTGTGGTGATGGTAAATATTGCGGGTGGAAATGTTCCTGCTGCCATTTTCAATGCAAGTATTTCAGGTTTACTAGGGGTGGTTATTACTCCTGCCTGGATGGGTATTTTGGCTGAGAACCTCGGACAGGGTGAGGTGGATTTTTGGCCTACCTTTGTGGACTTGACCATTAAGGTCATCTTGCCGGTTTTTGCGGGTGTTTTATTGCACGGAAAGTTATTTCCATTGATCAGATCGCATCTTAAAAGACTGAAGTATCTTGATCAGGCGATTATAATGATGATTGTGTTTACCGCTTTTTCAGATAGCTTTTACCAGAAAATATTTCAACCTTATTCTTGGCTAAGTCTTTTGAAAATAGCCTTTTTGATGCTCATACTTTTTCTGATGGTGCTATTGTCGATTGAGTTGGTTTCACGCTTTCTCGGTTTTTCAATCAAGGATAGGATAACGGCGCTTTTTTGTGGATCCAAAAAATCCTTGGTACATGGAGTGGTTATTGGAAAAGTCATGTTTCCAGATCCTGCTGTTTTGGGACTGGTTTTACTGCCGGTGATGCTTTACCATTTCCAGCAGCTCTTGATTGGGTCATCTTTGGCGGAGTGGTTTGGAAGGAAAAACTTCCAATAAAAAAGCCCGTTTTACCGGGCTCAAAATTTAAATATGTTTTTCGGATAGTTTTTCGACTAGTTCCAGATACTGACTTTCAGCTTCAGTTTTGGAAAGCCCTTTCAGGTTCAACCATGCATTGTACTTGGCAGCCGCTTTGAAGTCAAATCCTCCTGGACGTTCGGTTTCATTATCACCTTCTGTAGCCTGTTTGTAAAGGGCGTATAATTTCAAAAGTTCTTCATTTGAAGGTCTAGAGGTGAATTTCTTGGTAATCGCTACTGCCTCTTCAAGTGTAGTTGGTTTCATTTATGTACTTGGATAAAATGATAAAGAATTCTAATTATGCTCAAAGATAGGGCATAAAAAAGGCCAACTTTTGGAGTTGGCCTTTGATATTGGTCAATAAAGCTTATCGCTTGTTCATGGAAACGTAGTCGCGCTCGTTTGCACCAACATAGACCTGACGCGGTCTTCCGATTGGCTCTCCATTCTCACGCATTTCTTTCCACTGAGCGATCCATCCTGGGAGACGACCCAAGGCAAACATCACTGTAAACATGTCGGTAGGAATACCTAGTGCTCGGTAGATGATTCCTGAGTAGAAATCCACGTTTGGATAAAGCTTTCTATCGATAAAGTACTGATCATTTAGCGCAGCATATTCGAGTTCCTTCGCGATATCTAGAACTGGATCTTTAACACCTAGCTTTTCTAGCACATCGTCAGCAGCTTTCTTGATGATTCGAGCTCGCGGATCGAAGTTTTTGTAAACGCGGTGTCCAAAGCCCATTAGACGGAAAGGATCATTTTTATCCTTCGCCTTGTCCAAATACTTTTTCGCATCTCCGCCGTCGGCTTTGATCGCCTCAAGCATTTCGATCACTGATTGGTTAGCGCCACCGTGTAGTGGTCCCCAAAGGGCATTGATTCCTGCAGAGATAGAAGCGTAAATAGATGCCTGGGAAGAACCTACGATTCGTACAGTAGAGGTAGAACAGTTTTGCTCGTGATCAGCGTGAAGGATTAGAAGTTGATCCAAAGCCTTTGCTACCACTGGGTCTACATCATACTTCTCAGCAGGAAGTGCAAACATCATTTTCAAGAAATTGGAACAGTAATCCAAGGTATTATCTGGATAATTTACTGGATGTCCCATTTCATTTTTATATGCCCAAGCAGCAAAAGTTGGCATTTTCGCAATCAGCCTGATGATGCTCAAGTTTACTTCATCTTCGGATCTGTTTGGATTAAGCGACTCTGGATAAAAAGCAGAAAGGGAACAGATCAAAGAGGATAGTACACCCATTGGATGGGCATTGGATGGGAATCCGTCCAAAATCTTCTTAATATCCTCATGCACCAATGTATGGTGAGTTACTTCACTGGAGAAAGCTTCAAATTGATCTTGAGTAGGAAGCTCACCATAGATAAGCAAGTAAGCCACTTCAAGAAAAGTAGATTTTTCGGCTAAGTCCTCGATACGATATCCTCTGTAGCGAAGAATACCTTTTTCCCCGTCCAAAAATGTGATAGCACTGGTAGTAGAACCGGTGTTTTTGTAACCTGGATCTAGGGTGATTAAGCCAGTTGAGCCTCGAAGCTTGGCAACGTCAATAGCAGGTTCGTTTTCGGTTCCCACTGTGACAGGAAATTCAAAATCTTGTCCGTTATAGGACAGCTTTACGGATTCAGACATATAGGTTTATTTTTGGATTACTACTTTCAAAAACTTGATAATCGCCCATAAGTTAACAAAATCCCCTATTTTATTTAGGATTATTTACACTTGGTGTATTTTGATTGTGCTAAAGGATAAGGGCCTGTTTTGGTATTCTTCACTTGGTTGGAAGGCTTTTTTGCAAGGTGATATACGGACAGTTTTTTATTCGGAGGTATATCTTTTTTGCCAAACGTAAAAAAAGCCCCGAAGGGCTAATTTTAATCACAAAAATGTTCGAAAACTTCGACTAAGTGGTCTCCGATCATCTGGGCGTTTCTACCTTCGATATGGTGACGCTCAATGAAGTGCACCAATTCCCCGTCTTTGAACAAGGCCATAGCCGGAGAAGAGGGAGGGTAAGGCAATACAATTTCTCTAATTTTATTGACGGCATCGCGATCATTTCCTGCGAAAACCGTGGCAAGTGTACTAGGCTTTTTTGCAGCCTTATCCAATGCATATCGAACACCTGGTCTTGCAGCTCCTGCCGCACAACCACATACTGAATTGATAACCACGAAGGTGGTACCTTTATGCTCAGAGCTAAGGTGCTCGCTTACCTGATCAGCTGTACGGAACTCTTCGAATCCGACGTCTGTCAATTCTGCACGCATCGGTGCGATTAATTCTTCTGGATACATATTCTTTACTTATTATTTGAAACTTACAGAAATCCTAATTCAAGTTTGGCAGCTTCTGACATCATGTCCTGCGAGTAGGGGGGATCGAAAGTCACCTCTACTTCTACATTGTTGATACCTTGAATCTGCTGTATTTTATTCTTTACCTCAGAAGGAATAAATTCCGCCGAGGGGCAATTCGGTGAGGTAAGAGTCATCAAGACATACACATTATTAACAGGATATACAGTGATCTCATAGATCAAGCCGAGCTCATAGACATCTACGGGTATTTCTGGATCATATACCTGCTTGATGGCTTGTATTACCTTCTCTTTTGTCTGTGTTTTGGTTTCCTCCATGTTAGGCATTCAATTTGGTTTGATACGCTAGCGCATAGCGTTTCATTTGTTGGATCATAGAGGCCAGTCCATTGGAACGCTGGCTTCCGATGATGCTTCCCATTCCTATTCGGTCGATAAAATTCAAATCTGCCTGAATGATTTCCTCTGGGCTACGATTATCCAATACACGAATCAATAGTGAAATCAATCCCTTGGTAATATCAGTGTTAGAATCAGCGAAATATCTGACCTTCCCATTCTCCTCGTCTGCGATCAACCAAACCTTGGATTGACATCCTTTGATCAAGTTTTCGTCTTTTTGTTCATCAGCTGGAAATTGAGGTAACTTTTCACCTAACTCCATGATGTAAAAAATGGTAGATTCCCGATCATCACCTAGGATTTCAAACTCTGATACAATTTCGTCTTGTAAGGTATTGATGCTACTCATTTGTTTTTGATTCTAGCAATTTTGGCGATTCCTTCCGCCATATTTTCGATTTCGGATTTGGTGTTGTAAACAGCAAAACTAGCCCGTACAGTTCCCTCAATCCCAAATCGATGCATCACAGGTTGTGTACAGTGATGTCCTGTTCTCACGGCGATTCCTCTAGCATCCAGCATTTGCCCTACGTCAAAAGGATGCATGCCTTGAATGTTGAATGAAAGAACCGAAACTTTATCAGCTGCAGTCCCCACCGGTATGAAGCCTTTTATATCTTTGGTAAGCTGATTTGCATAGCTCAGAAGATCATCTTCATGCGCTTTGATCTGCTTTTTGCCAAGGGACTGAATAAAATCCAGCGCCTGGCCAAAGGCGATTACATCGGCAATATTGGGGGTCCCAGCTTCGAATTTGAAAGGGATTTCATTGTAAGTGGTCTTTTCAAAGCTGACTTCTTTGATCATTTCACCACCACCAAGGAAAGGAGGCATTTCTTCCAGAATTTCACGCTTTCCGTACAATACGCCAAGTCCAGTAGGACCATAAAGCTTATGAGCAGAAAAGGCTAAGAAATCACAGTCTAGTTCCTGCATATCAATCTCTAAATGCGAGGTAGATTGGGCTCCATCCAAAAGCACTTTAGCTCCAATTTCATGAGCCGCCTGGATGATTTTTTTGACTGGGTTGATCGTGCCTAGGGCATTGGAAGCGTGGACGATGCTGACGAGTTTTGTCTTTGGGTTAAGCAGCTTTTCAAATTCCTCAAAGATAATTTCTCCATTTTCTTGAATGGGAATCACTCGAAGTTTGGCACCCTTTTCTTCACACAGCATCTGCCAAGGCACAATATTGGAGTGATGCTCCATGGTGGAAATAATGATTTCATCATCTTTTCCGATAAACTTTCTTCCGAAAGTTTGAGCCACCAAGTTGATACTTTCGGTGGTGCCCTTTGTGAAAATTACTTCAGCAGACTCTCGCGAATTGATAAAGTCTTTGACTTTTTCTCTAGTGGCCTCGTAATGCCGTGTTGCTCGATCTGCTAAGGTGTGCGCACCTCGGTGAATATTGGAATTGTCGTGTTCGTAGTAATTCCTCAAAGCATCAAGAACTGCCTGAGGCTTTTGGGTAGTGGCTGCATTATCAAAATAAACCAAAGGCCTGCCATGTACTTCTTGGTGAAGCACAGGGAACAGGCCTCTGATTTTTTCCAAATCAAAACTCATGTAATGTTAGAATTTGCTGCCTAGACGATCCTGGATCAGTCCGACAACATGGTTTTTAAAGCTTTCTTCCTCAATTTTCTCCATCACTTCTCCAGCAAAAGCATATAAAAGCAATCCTTTGGCTTGAACCTTACCGATCCCTCGAGCCTGTAGATAAAACAAGGCCTCTTCATCAAGTTGACCTACCGTACAGCCGTGGGAGCATTTGACATCATCTGCCCAAATCTCCAATTGTGGTTTGGTATTCACAATGGCATCATCAGAAAGAAGGACATTATTGTTCTGTTGGAATGCATTGGTTTTTTGTGCGTCCTGTCTTACGAAAATCTTTCCGTTGAAAACTCCTCGGGACTGAGCATCAAAAATACCTTTATACATCTCATTTGACTCAGCATGCGGAATTGTATGGTCCACATTGGTATGATTATCTACATGCGTTTTTCCATTCAGTAAGTAAATCCCGTACATATTTCCTTCCGAGTTGCTACCAAGAAGGTTTAGGCTAAGGTTATTTCTAACCATATCACCTGAAAGAGAAATATTCACAGAAGTAAATCGGGCATCGGACTGAATGTCCGTCTCAATATTGCTGACCTCAATCGCCTGATTGGATTCGTTTTGTAGTCTGTAGTAATTGATGTGGGAGTTTAGTCCTCCTTTTATTTCAACTACCTTGTTTACAAAGTAAGCTTCCTCTCCCATGCTGATACTCTGATCTAGGAAAGTGACCTCTGAGAAATCACCCACTTCTATCCAGAATCGAGGCGTGATAACCTGTCCGTCATTTGCTCCATTGAAAGAGAGCAGCAAAATGGGCTTTTCAACTTTGGTCTTTTTAGGGACTTTGATGCTGATTCCTCCTGAAAAGCTAGCTTGATTTAGAGCAGCAAAGGCATCTTTTTCTGCTTTTGCAATAGAACCGATCTCCGCTGAACTTGATAGAATATCAGAAACTTCAAGGCCTTCGATCGTGGAAGATACTTCTTGTAGGAATTTTCCATTGGAAAAAACCAAAACATCTCCCTCAAAACCTTGAAAAACAGATTCTTTGATCAGGTTCTCGTCTACCGAAAGCGGTTTGGCTTGATTAAAGTTACTTAGACTTTTTTCTAGCTTTTTGGTGATTCCGGTGAATTTATACTCTTCTTCCTTTGGAGCAGGAAGACCTGATTTTAGGTATAAGTCTTTCGCTGTCTGTCTGGCTTCCGTGAAGTTAGCGGGAGCGCTTTCAAGCAAATTCTCAAATAAATCTTCTTTTACTAAAGTGCTCATTTTTATTGATTTATACAGCAGCGTCTACTTCTTCTTTGATCCAGTCATACCCTTTCGCTTCCAATTCGAGCGCAAGGTCTTTTGTTCCTGACTTGACTATTTGTCCTTTGTACAACACATGCACGTAATCAGGCACAATGTATTCTAGCAATCTTTGATAGTGAGTTACTACGATAGTAGCAGTGTCAGGGCTTTTCAGCTTGTTGACGCCATTCGATACAATTCGAAGTGCATCGATATCAAGACCAGAGTCTGTTTCATCCAAAATGGAAAGCGTAGGCTCTAGCATAGCCATTTGGAAAATTTCGTTTCTCTTTTTTTCTCCTCCAGAGAATCCCTCATTGAGTGAACGGCTAAGCAATTTTTGGTCAATCTCAACCAATTTCATTTTCTCCTTCATCAAGGAAAGAAACTTAACTGCGTCCAAAGGTTCCTGACCACGGTATTCACGTACTTGGTTTAGGGCTGTTCTTAGGAAGTTGGTAGAAGATACTCCAGGGATCTCTACCGGGTATTGAAATGCCAAAAAGACTCCTTCTCTAGCACGGTCTTCCGGTGCCAAGTCTAATAGATCTTTTCCCTTGAAGATTACTTCTCCTTCAGTAACCTCATATTCTTCCCGTCCTGCTAAGACAGAAGCAAGCGTAGATTTTCCAGAACCATTTGGTCCCATGATAGCGTGAACCTCACCTGGTTTGACTTCGAGATTGATTCCTCTGAGAATAGGCGTGCCTTCCACTGCGGCATGCAGATTTTTTATCGTTAGCATAGTTGTGTTATTTCTAATGGTTTTACTAGATCAACCTACTGATCCTTCTAAGGTCAAGGCAAGAAGCTTTTGAGCTTCTACCGCAAACTCCATAGGAAGTTGATTTAATACTTCTTTGGCATATCCATTGACGATCAAGGCTACTGCGTCTTCTGTGCTGATACCACGCTGATTACAGTAGAAAATTTGATCTTCTCCAATTTTAGAAGTAGTAGCCTCATGCTCTACTTTGGCACTTGGATTTTGGATATCAATGTATGGGAAAGTATGAGCCCCGCATCGATCACCCATTAATAATGAATCACACTGTGAAAAATTCCGTGCGTTGGAAGCACGTTTCATCACTTGAACCTGTCCTCGATAGGAGTTTTGAGATTTACCTGCCGAAATACCTTTCGATACGATTCGTGATTTAGTGTTCTTACCAATATGGATCATTTTTGTTCCTGTATCAGCTTGCTGCATGTTGTTTGTGACAGCTACAGAGTAAAATTCACCGATGGAATTGTCTCCTTTAAGGATACAAGAAGGGTACTTCCAAGTCACCGCAGAACCTGTCTCCACCTGAGTCCAAGAAATCTTCGAATGATCTCCGGCACAGATTCCACGCTTGGTTACGAAGTTGTAGATTCCGCCTTTTCCATCCTTGTCTCCAGGGAACCAGTTCTGTACGGTTGAGTATTTTACTTCGGCATGTGCTCCTGCATAAATTTCTACAACGGCAGCATGAAGTTGATTTTCATCTCTTTGTGGGGCAGTACAGCCTTCCAAATACGATACGTAAGACTCGTCTTCGGCCACGATTAAAGTTCGCTCAAACTGTCCTGTATTGGCAGCATTGATACGGAAGTAGGTAGATAGCTCCATTGGACATCTGATTCCTTTCGGTATGTAGCAAAAGGATCCATCAGAAAATACTGCTGAATTCAAAGCAGCGTAATAGTTATCTGTCATGGGAACTACTGATCCCAAGTATTTCTTAACTAGTTCAGGATGCTCTTTTACTGCTTCGCTAAAGGAGCAGAATACAATTCCCAACTTGGCAAGTGTGCCTTTAAAAGTGGTTGCTACAGACACGGAATCCAAGACTGCATCGACAGCAATTCCTTGAAGCCTTTTTTGCTCATTCAAAGAAATCCCTAAGCGCTCATAAATGGCCAATAACTCAGGATCGATTTCGTCCAATGATTTTGGCTTTTTGGTTTGCTTAGGAGCTGAATAGTATCGAAGTTTCTGGAAATCCACCTTTGGGTAGGTGACGTTAGCCCATTCAGGCTCTTCCATAGCCTCCCAAGCGCGAAAAGCTTTCAAGCGCCAATCCAAAAGCCATCGTGGCTCTTCTTTTTTGGCGGAAATCCATCGTATAATTTCTTCATTAAGGCCTAAAGGAGCTTCATCTGCTTCATAATTGACGGACCAGCCGTGCTCATATTCTTTGGATGTAAACTCTTCTAAAATCTGATTGTCTTTGCTCATGGGGCGAGTTATTTAGACTAATTACATTTTGCTTGCGAAGGTACAACTTATAATCAAAATATAATGTTCCCGGTTATACGAAAATTCTATCAGGGATGCTGTTTGTCAATGAAAATGAGCAGAAAAACGCTGAAATTCAGTTTAAATAAAAATAAAAAAAAGCCCCAATAGAGGCTTTTAAACAGGATAGTTTTTTTATTTAGATTTAGTCCAAATAGTATTTTTATTTTGTTTCTTTATCGAAAAATTGAATCGGGCGATTGATACTTTCTTCAAGAACGATCAAGGTTTCCGTTCTGTCTATGCCCTCTACCTTTTGAATTTTGTCCAGAACCATTCTGAGGTGGTTGGTATCTCGGCAGATGATTTTTGCAAAAATGGAATAGTTGCCTGTGGTATAATAGGCGCTGACAACTTCAGATATCTCTTTGAGTCGCTCAATGACGGTGTCGTAAAGGGAGCTTTTCTCCAGGTAGATTCCCAAAAAAGCCGCGATGTCATATCCAAGTTTGGTGAAGTTTATATTTAAGGTGGCACTTTTTACAATCCCCATATCCTCTAGCTTTTTCATCCTGACGTGAACCGTCCCGGATGAGACAAAGACTTTTTTGGCTATTTCCGTGTAGGGAGTCTTTGCGTCCTCATTGAGTAAGGAGATAATTTTTAAATCTATATTATCGATATCTGAATTTTTATCCATCTTTTTAGATAGTTTTTAGATGATTTTTAACGAAACTGCCTGTAAATTAGAGATTGTTCAAAATAATGCAAAATTATTTTTTCAATTTGTAATTGAATTGATTTTATTTTTTATTTGTAGCCGATTTGAATACGTTTAAAAAATTTGGATTTAATTGCTTTTGATTATTTTTAATTTTGAAGTGATTAATAAAATCCGAATTTTCAGCTAAAAATCGGACTTTTAATCTCTAAAGTTATATTTGGGTTTATATTCTGAAAAAAGTCTTGCCGGTGGCAGGACTTTTTTGTTCGGGCTTTGTAAAATTTAAAATGCAAAAAATTGTATTCGAAAAAAAATTTAATGTATTTTTGAGCAATCCTTTAAAAATCATGACAAAAACAGCCCTATCCATCAAGATTTTTGTAGCGTTTTTAAGTGTAACATTGATAAGTGTTCACCCTATTCAGCCTTCAAGCGCACAGGCAGCAAGCATTGTCTCCAAAGCTGAAGTAAACTACAATAAGGTTAGTTTCAGAAATTTAGCCTATGAAAACTTAGAAACGGAGATAGTTTCTTCCGAAGAAGTGATCTATTTGCCTTTGACAGTGAAGGAAAAAGAGATTGCTCACGATCTTGCTTCTAGTTGGGTTTGGCCAGAGTATACCTTAGACATGATTGACTCTTACTCTCCATTTTTGTTCCGTACCAAAAAGTCAAGAGAGTATGAAGAGGTGAAGGTCTTAGTCAAGGTGGATTTTAGAGGAAAAGTAAGTGGTTATGAGTTCGTCACTGAATTGGATAAAGGAACTCAAGAGCGGTTGGATTATTTAATCAGGAAATTGCCTGCTTGCAAGGCTGTGCCAGGATATCCAACTTACAATTCGACGACTTTCGAATTGACAATCCGGAAAGAATAATTCTCCTACATTTTTTTTAAACGGTGGTGAATCGATTTCTTGGCTTTTTTACCTTAGCCAAGTAATAAAATGCCACCAATATGTATAAGCAACTCACACTTTTACTCCTAGCCTTTTTTGGTTTGGGGCAGGGATTTGCCCAAGTCAAGGAGTTCCGAAAGGATAAAGCCTATCCTGAAAAAGACTCAAAAGGAAAATACTACACTGTATCTGGTGAACGCCATGGTCCTTCTTTTTTCAAAAAGGAGGTTTTCCCTGAAGTGGAATATACCCCCGGTGACCAACTGACTTTTGATAAGTATCACACAGTTGATGTGATGTACCATTGGTACGAAAAATGGGCTGCGGCCTTTCCAGAAATCACAGATTTATATGTGATCGGCTATTCATTTGAAGGTAGGCCCATTTACCAAATGACGATCACCAATAAGGAGACAGGAAAGGATACCGATAAGCCTGCTGCCTATTTCGAAGGAGGGAGACATTCAGGTGAAATCACTTCCTCTGAATCTATTCTTTGGCTGACCAAGCACCTATTGGAAAACTACGGAAAGGACGAAGAGATCACTCATCTGATTGACACCAAAGCAATCTATCTCCGCCCACAAAATAATCCGGACGGTTCCAACCTTTATCTTTTTTCGGCTCAGCGAAATCGAAGCACCGTGAGACCTCATGATAATGATAGAGATGGTTTGGTGGACGAAGATCCCGAGGAAGATCTCGATGGAGATGGGATTATATATCAAATGCGCAAAAAGGCCGTTACGGAGGAAGAAAAGAAAAAAGCAAATTATATCGTGAATCCCGACCATCCATCCGGCAAGTTGATGAAGCGTGTTTTTGCCGGGCAAGGTGATTATTTAGTTTTCACCGAAGGAATCGACAATGATGGAGATGGAGATTACAATGAAGATGGGGTAGGAGGCTTGGACCTTCATAGAAATTACCCTGAAAATTGGCGTCCTGATATCGGAGGAGACCTTACAGGAAGAGGCTACACTCAATATGGTGCCGGTCAATATCCACTAAGTGAAGCAGAAACTCGCTCTACTGTATTGTGGATTCTAAGCCATCCCAATATTTCTGTGGTCAACTCCATGGATACACGAGTTCCCATGCACCTGCGTCCACCGTCAACTTCCAAAAGTGAAGAGCGGATGTATCCTGAAGATTTGGCAATTTACAAGGAAATGGATGAGCTTGGACTTTCCTATACGGCCTATCCATGGGCTGGAGATGTCTATGAGACTTATTCTACTCGCTACAAAGTCAATCGATTGACAGGAGACCCACTCAAGCCTTCTCCGCTTTTCGGTCATGGTCCTGACTTTGGCTACTTTTATTTCGGAAGCATTTGGTATGGTGATGAGCTCTGGAACAACGGGGCTATGAAAGATTATAATGGGGATGGGGTCTATGATGACTATGATGGTCTGGTATGGGATGAAGAGGAAAACGGAGGCCGTGGATTTAAATCTTGGACACCTTTTACCCACCCTGAATTGGGCGAAGTAGAGATTGGAGGATTTCATCCTAAATTCTTTGGACAAAATGGTCCACCTTGGCAACTTGAGGATTGGGCTAGAAAGCAAGCCTTGTTCAATTTGGCTATGGCTCAACGGCTACCTGAGTTGAAAGTAGAGGCTCCAGAGGTCAAAAAAATATCCGATGGTGTATTTGAGATTTCTCTTTCTTGGACCAATGTAGGTGGATTGCCTGTTGCCCTTGAGCAAGCCAAATTGGTTAAGATTGTTCAGGAAGATCGAGTCTCGCTGGAGTTTGATAAGGAACTGATGGAAGGGTATGAAAATGCCAAAGTTAAAATCACATCTCCTGAGCTATACGATAAGACAATTTATGCAGGACATACAGGAAAAGGAGAAACAAAGAAAGTGACCTTCCGGGTAGAAGTAAATATGGATGATGAAGTCACCGGAAAAATCAAACTGTCTTCCACACGTGGAGGATTTATCAGTCAAGAAATTACGCTAAATAATTGATTAATATATGATGATTAAAAGTAGAATAATTGCGGCAGGAGTTTTCTTGCTGCTTTTTCTGAGTCTAGAAGGGCACGCTCAGCAAAAACGCTCTCTGACTCATGCGGACTATGACGGGTGGGAGAGCCTATCTTCTGACCGCATCACCAAAGATGGGAAGTGGGTAGGATATATGATCTCACCTCAGGAAGGGGATGCAAGACTGGAGTTGATGCCCTATCGGGACCCATCCAGAAAAATGATTATCCCTCGGGCCTCTGGCTGGAATTTCTCTCCGGACGATGCTTATGCCGTGGGGAAAATAGAACCGCAGTATGACTCGGTTCGTGTTTTGAAGCTTAAAAAGACCAAAAAGGATGAAATGCCTAAGGATAGCTTGTTCATCTATGATTTGGCTAAAGGCTCCATCGAAAAGCTAGCTGAAGTCAAATCCTTTTCCATTCCTGAAAAGTCCGGAAGTTGGATTGCCATTCATTTTGAAAAGGAAAAACCAGCGAAAAAGGACCCTGCAGACTCTACGGCAAAAGCTGAGAAGCCGAAGAAAACAGATGGCACGAAGTTAATGGTCCGGTCTTTAGACGGCTCCAAAAAGTATGAGTTTGATCGTGTGAAGAGCTACGGTTTTTCGCCAAATGGAGACTTTCTTCAATTTGTCTTGGCAAAAGAAGATACCTTAGATAATGCATCCATTCACCTGCTCAACCTTCAGACTGGAGAGGAAACTAGCATTCATGAAGGCTTCACCGAGTACTCTAGAATAAAGTTTTCTCCAGCATCTAAGTTTTTGGCATTTGTGACCACAGACGATTCTACCAAAGCCGAAAAGCCTTATTACTCCTTGATGCTTTATCAAACAACTTCTCAAAACCTCGAAAAAATAGCGGATGAAAATTCTCAAGGAATTTTATCTGATGCTAGAATCAGTCAGGATGAATCGATCGTGTTTTCAGAGGATGAAAAGTTACTCTTCTTCGGAGTGACCAATGATTACATGGACTATGCATACGAAAGCGACACCACCATTCTGGATGAAGACCGAGTAAGCTTGGATATCTGGGGCTGGCAGGATGCTGAAATCCAACCCATGCAATTGAGAAATAAGTCAAAAGAGGAAAAAAGAGCATACAAAGCGGTGATGGATATTTCTTCAAAGCAGATCCATCAGCTAGAAGACCGCGAGATTCAAAATCTGATTTTGCCTAGCAAAGTAGAAAATACTACTGCAATCGCTTGGACAGATAGTCCATATCGTAGAGAATACAGCTGGAATATTCAGATCGGTAGAGACATTTATTTGGTGGATTTCGAGACGGGTGAACGGACTTTGATCGAGAAAGATGTGCCAGGTTATCCAAGTCTTTCTCCGGAAGGAAAATTCATCACTTGGTATGGCTCTCGCGACAGTTCTTGGGTAGCTTTTGACGTTGCAAATAAAAAGCGAATCAATCTGACGGAGGCATTGGATGTGCCATTTTATGAAGAACTCCATGATTCTCCATCCCTACCAGGTTCATATGGTACCGGAGGATGGATGGCCGGAGATGCAGCTATCTTGATCAACGATCGCTATGATGTCTGGAAGATTGATCCGCGTAATCCCGGTGCAGCTCTGAATATCACAAAAGGCGAGGGAAGAAAGAATAAGATCACATTTAGACGCCAATCTATGGATCGTGAAGAGCGATTTATTGATCCGAAATCTGAATTGTATCTGACTGCATTTAATGAAGTTACCAAGGAATCCGGAATGTATAAGGGAGATTATTCTGGGCAAATGCTTTCAAAAATTTTGATGACTCCTCACAGATACTATGGATTGAATAAAGCGAAAGAGAGCGATCATTTGGTAATTCAGAGAAGCACCTATCAGGAAAGTCCCGATCTGTATATCACAGATTTGAAATTGAAGGATATGAAAAAGGTGTCAAACCTGAATCCTCAGCAAAGTCAGGTAAAATGGGGAAGTGTTGAGTTGGTAAGTTATTTGGCCAATGATGGTACCCCACTGCAAGGATTACTCTACAAGCCAGAGTATTTTGACCCGGACAAGAAGTATCCAATGATGGTGTATTTCTATGAGCGAAACAGTGATGGCTTGCATAATTATCGTTCTCCTGCACCTTCTGCTTCCACGATCAATATTCCCTATTTCGTAAGCAATGATTATGTGGTATTTGTGCCAGATATCAAATATGATCTAGGACTTCCAGGACCTAGTGCCTACAACTGTATCATTCCAGGTGTACAATCTATTGTAGCAAAAGGATTTGTGGATGCGGATAATATGGCCATTCAAGGTCAGAGTTGGGGAGGCTATCAAGTTGCTTATTTGATTACTCAAACGAATATGTTCAAAGCAGCAGGAGCAGGTGCTCCGGTGGTAAATATGACTTCTGCCTACGGCGGAATTCGTTGGGGAACAGGGATGAGCCGAATGTTCCAATATGAGCAGACCCAGTCAAGAATTGGTGGTACGCTTTGGGAAAAGCCGATTTACTATATCGAAAACTCGCCACTATTCTTCATGGATAGAGTACAGACACCGGTATTGATCATGCACAATGATGAAGATGGAGCAGTGCCCTGGTACCAGGGAATTGAAATGTTTATGGCTTTGAAAAGACTGAATCAGCCTGCATGGCTTTTACAGTACAATGGAGAGGATCATAACCTTCGTCAGCGCAAAAATCGAAAGGATCTATCTGTTCGACTAAGTCAGTTCTTTGACCATTATCTGAAAGGTGCACCAGCTCCACTTTGGATGACAGAGGGATTACCCGCTGTAGAAAAAGGAAGGACGCTCAAATATGAGTTAGAAGACTAAGATAATCCCAAAATAGAAGGCTGTCATCGAATTTTGACAGCCTTTTTTCTTTTAAGAGTAATCTTGAATTTTTGAAATCAAGCCATCTTTGAAGGTAAAAACTGATCTGCCTTTCAGGTTGATTTCAGCACCTTTTTTCAAACTTCCATCTGGAAAATCTTTCCCAAGAGTGGCATGATACTTCAAGTGGACCTCAGTGTAACGTGCCTGGTGAATATATTTTTCCGGCGACTGTTCCCGGGTTTCAAAAAAATCCAAGGCTTGAATAGCTTGCTTTTTAAATTCATCAATTCCTTGGGTACTGTGAGTTATCTCTCCATTCGTATGATTTTCAAAGATTACATCTTTATGAAGAGGTTTTAGCATTCCCTTCACATCCTTTTGATTATAGGAGCTGATATAGCTATCGATAAGTGTCTCTCTTTGTAGATTTAGCATGGCACAAGGTTCTTAATTAGACTGCCACAGGAGCTTTGATATGTGGGTGCGGATCATAGTTTACTAATTCAAAGTCCTCGTATTTGAAACTGAAAAGGTCCTTCACCTCCGGGTTTATTTTCATCGTAGGGAGAGGCCTGTGGTCTCGGCTTAGTTGGAGTTTGGCTTGCTCAAGATGATTCAAATAAAGATGGGCATCTCCAAAAGTATGAACGAAGTCTCCTGGCTCGAGATCACAAACTTGGGCCAGCATCATGGTGAAAAGCGCATAGGAAGCAATATTGAAAGGTACTCCCAAAAACACATCTGCACTTCTTTGATAAAGTTGGCAGGAAAGCTTTCCGTCCGCCACATAAAACTGGAAAAGGGTATGACAAGGCGGAAGAGCCATATTGTCTACATCGGCTACATTCCAAGCACTGACGATATGCCTACGGCTATCCGGCTTATTCTTGATTTGCTCTACGAGTTTCTTGATTTGATCGATTTCACCGCCTTTGCCGTCAGGCCAGTGACGCCATTGATATCCATAGACAGGGCCGAGGTCTCCATTTTCATCCGCCCATTCGTCCCAGATGGATACTCCGTTTTCTTTCAGCCAATCGATATTTGTACTGCCTCTCAAAAACCAAAGAAGCTCGATGATGATGGAACGAAGGTGCAGTTTTTTTGTAGTCACCACAGGAAAGCCTTCAGATAGGTCAAATCGCATCTGATGACCAAAAATACTCAAGGTTCCCGTACCTGTCCGGTCCGTTTTCTTAGTCCCTTCATCCAAAATCTTTTGCATCAAATCGTGATACTGCTTCATGGTCTTTGCTTCAAGTTTTAAATATCGATACAAGATAATAGCTTCCTCGGAAAATCTGAATCTCTACAAACAAAGGTGAAGCTTTCTGCTTATACTTGTCAGAGATTTGGACCAGCCTTTCAGAATGTTTTCAAAAAAACAATCAAACATATTTCTCACGCTTTCAGCACTTTTTACCCTCATTCTGTTGATTTGGCGACCCGTTCCAAAGTTTGATTATGATTTTGAACAGTTTTTTCCGCAGGATAATGAAGCGCTGAGTTTTTATAAGAGTTATGTAGATATTTTCGGAGGGGATAATGATTACCTTCTTCTTGCTTTTGAAAATGATGACCAAGAACTCTGGCAGCCTGAATTTCTTTCGAATTTCGAAAGTCTACAATCTCAAATTAAGGTCTTGGAAGGAGTGGATACCACCATTTCAGTTTTAGACCTAAGAGAGCCTCGAATTGGAGCTTTTGGAGTTCAGTTTAGGCAGGTAGTCACTTGGGATGAAAGTCGGGTAAACTTAACCTTACCTAAAAATCAGCTTGCAGGAAGTTTGGTTTCTGAGGATGGCAATGCCTTGCTTTTGCTCGTGAAAAATAAAACAGGGATGAGTAAGGAGGCTGGGGATGTGCTTTACCAGGCTATTCGTGAGAAAATCGAGGAGTCCGAATTAAAACTAAGAGCCGTTGCCGGTAAAATTCAAACTCAGGGAGATTTCGTGAAATTGATGCAATCCGAGTTCGGATTTTTCTTTGCCATTAGTTTGGTGGTCATGCTCTTGATCCTGACCCTGTTGTTTCGATCCTGGTGGGGAGTGGTGATTCCTTTTGTGGTTCTGTTGATTGGGGTTTTGTGGGCTTTTGGTGTGATTCTTTGGATGGGAAAGCCCTTAGCCTTAATGTCTGTCATGCAACCAACCATTTTCCTGATAGTTGGGCTCAGTGCGTTGATTCACTTTTTTGTTCATTTGGTCAAAAAGCTTCAAGCCGATACAGATCAAAAGGAAGCGATTAGACATTCATATAAACAGCTTTTTATTCCGGTATTGTTGACCATGATGACCACGGCCTTGGGATTTTTTTCCCTTTGGTTTACTTCCATTCCGGCTCTTCAGGATTTTGGATTGACCACTGCAATAGGGATTTTCATGATCTTTTTGGCTGTGATAGGAATTAGCCCAGGACTTCTTTATTTGGTTAGCAAAAGCTTAAAAGCCAAGCCTTTGAAAGCCAAACGAGCTGTCAGTTTGCAAACCCTCTTTTCCCTGATTTTAAAGCGAAGAAAAGTCATCGGTTTTGGCGTTCTGGCGATGGGTATCATTGCAGTTTTTTTAGGATTGAGAATTCCAATTAATGGATACTTGCTCGATAACTTACCCTTTGACCATCCCATTCGAGAGGACTTTGGATACTTTGACAGTGAGTTTGGGGGATCAAATCCTTTCGAGCTTTCCTTGGAGCTAGGGGAGGAGGCAAATACATTTTGGGATTATGAAGTTCTTCAGCAGGTCCAAAAGCTGGAAGAGGAATTGAATGAGGTTTTTGGAGAAAATAAATTCATATCTCCCATCACACTTACTAAAACCCTTAATCAGGCTCAAAATCAGGGTGATGTGGATGCGTTTCGATTTCCAAGTCGTGGTCAATTTATCCGTATGCAGCGTATCTTGAGGCAAGGCAGCGGCGGATTGGAAGCAGGACTCATCGATTCGACTGGGAGAATTTCTCGAATCAGTGGAAGATTGCCAGACTTCGGAAGTTATAAGATGCGAAACTTGAGATCTGAGTTAGATCGGTTTATCCAATCTGAACTGGACTCATCACTTTTGAAAATAAGATGGACAGGCACTGCTTATTTGATTGATCAGGGTCATGAGTCGGTCACCTGGCAGATGGCTAGAGGCCTAGGGGTAGCATTTTTGTTGGTAGGGCTTATCGCAGGGATATTATTCCGCTCTTGGCGGATTTCATTTTTGCTTTTAATCCCAAATGTGATTCCACTTCTTTTAATGCTCGCAGTGATGTACTTTTTGGGTATAGAATTCAAGTTGACTACCGCTATTTTATTCACGGTGGCATTTGGGATTGCTGTAGATGACAGCATTCATTTTATGACAAGATTTAGACTTGAACTAGGCTCCGGTAGAAGTTTCTTTTACGCAATGAAGCGGACGTTTTTAGAGACGGGAAAAGCCATTCTGCTGACTACCATAGTCTTGGTGTCGGGATTTGTCTTGTTCGTAATGAGTGATTTTGGAGTGACTTTTTATTCCGGAGTACTCATTAGTTGTGCCTTGATTTTTGCGCTCTTGGCTGACTTGATGCTACTTCCGCTCCTTCTCATTCCCATGAAGCGCGTTTGGGAAGGAAAGCAAAATTCTAAGACTTAATCTATCAATTGAAAAGTCGCTGAAACAGGATAATGATCAGAATAATCTACTTCTCGATGAGTGTCAAATTGGATCGCTTTCAGATTTGGAGAGGAGAAAATATGATCGATGCGGAGGAAAAACAGTACCCGATTGTAAGTGAATCCAAATCCTTTCCCTGCGTCCTCAAAGGCATTGGTCAAATTTCGACTCAATCGAAAATAGCTATTGGAATAGGGAATTTCATTTAAGTCTCCCATCAAAATGATCGGGTGGGGCGAGTTAATGATGTGTTGCTCCAGGACATCGAGTTGCTGACTCCGGTAAAGACTGCCTTGATGAAGTTTTTTGAGAGTTTGTCGATAATTGGCGCGAACCCCCTCGAGATCATCCAGATTTTCAGAGTTGATTTTCATGGACTCTAGATGGCAGTTGTAGATTCGGATCGTGTCTTTTTGGTAGAGGATATCTGCGAAAATCGCCCCATTGGTTTTTTTATTATCAAAAACCTTCCCTTGGTTGACTATGGGTAGGGCAGAGCTGATCGCGAGGCCATAGGATCTCCTGTCAGGTCTTCCTTCGATGATTTCGTAGTAAATTTCCTTGTCATTCTCTTTTCCGAGTAAATTAACGGCATTGCGAGAAGGAGAGGTGTAGTCCTGATAAAACTCCTGAAAAACCTTGATCTGAGCCGGGTGCTCCTGAATCCAAGAAAAAATATTTGGATCAAATTCACCGCCCAATCTTCGCTTGTAATCAAAGAGGTGGACATTATAACTCAGCACACTTAGTCCTTGCTCACTATCATCGGTTAGGTTCCATTGTACGGTGATTTCAGCGAAGCGATACCCTATTGCTAAGGCAAAAAGCGGAATTAAAGCAGACTTTTTCCAACTCAATGCTAAAACCAAGAACAAAAAAAGATTGGCTAGCCAAATGAGGGGAATAAAAAATGGAATGAGGCCAACATACTGGAAATCACCTGGTCTGACATACACACTGCCAAATATCAGCAGGGAAACGAAAAAAAGCAGCCAAGCAAAATATCTCATAAGGTGTGTAAAAGTATGAATCAAATTTTGATTTTTATTAGCGCGCCACCCAACTTTGGGCTTGGCGAAATCGTATAGCAGCAAATGTGATGCAAAAACAAAATGATTTTACTTATTTGCTGCAAAACCTTTCATAAAAGATCAGGCAAGGATTTTGTAGCTTTGTTTTAACGAAAACTCCAACCAAATAATATGATGAAGAAACGATACGTTTTTCCTTTTGCAATGTTGATTACGATGGTCATGGTAGCCTGTGGAGGCTCGAAAGAGGAAAGTTCCGAGGAGATGGATTCAATGGAAGTATCTGAATCCTCTGAAGCTGAATCTCGACCAAGTCCACTTGAGGTCAAAGAAGGGCAAATAGCCGGAAAGGCATTCAAGGTGCAGTATGGATCTCCTGCGGTAAAAGGAAGAACCGTTTGGGGTGACTTGGTTCCTTATAATGTAGTTTGGCGTACCGGTGCCAATGAGGCGACTTTTGTAGATCTTTCTGAGGATATGACAGTTGAAGGCCAAAGCCTCAAAGCAGGTAAGTATTCTCTTTTCACCATCCCCAAAGAATCAGGAACCTGGACTGTTATTTTTAATAGTGAATGGGATTTGGAGCATGGGCACTTCCAGTATGATGAAAAGCAAGATGTATTGCGGGTAGAGGTAACTCCATCTTGGGAAGAAAGCTCTCAAGAGCGCCTTGCCATTGATATCGAGGAGCCAGGCTTGGTCATTCGTTGGGAAAAGCTGAAACTTCCAATCAGTATTCAATAGGAATTGATTTAAAGCAAATAAAACCCTGATTTTATCCAAAGTCAGGGTTTTGCTTTTTTATAAGTAGCTGTCGAAGCTATTTTTGATTTTGCTATATTGGCAATCTTTAAAACACCCGAATTTCATGAAGTATTTCTGGTTTATCCTCGTATTGCTAATCACCCTTTCTCTTGGATATTTCGCTTCAAAGCCCTTAGGACCAGCGCCACCACTTGCGCCGCTTCTTGATCCGAATGTTGGTTTTTGGCAAAACATGTACAGCGAAGATGATCTTGCTGCTGAAAATCTAGAACTTGCAGGGCTAAATTCTACGGTAAAGGTGGTTTATGACGAGAATTTGATTCCTCACATCTTTGCTGAAAATGATGAAGATCTTTATCGGGCTCAAGGCTATGTGACAGCAAAGCATAGACTTTGGCAAATGGAGTTTCAGACGATGGCTGCAGCAGGTCGTATTTCTGAAATTGTGGGGCCGGTGGCTTTGGAATTGGACCGAATGACCCGCCGAAAAGGACTCGCTTACGGAGCAGAGTTAGGCTATGAATTTGTCAAAGAAAATCATCCAGAAATGATGCCCTTGATTGATGCCTTCGCGGATGGTGTGAATCAGTATGTCGAAAGTTTGGATGATGCAAGACTACCAGTAGAATACAAGATTCTAAATTATCGGCCTGAAAAATGGTCTGCATACAAATCTCTCCTGCTTCTAAAGTACATGTCAGATATGCTGATGGGGGACAGAGATTTACAATACTCCAATCTTCGAAAGATTATCGGGCAGGAGAAATTAGATGTTCTTTTCCCAGAGTTTCCTGAAGAGAATGATCCTGTGATTGAAGCCGATCGGGTTTGGGATTTCACACCTGTCTCTATTGAGGTGCCTGATTCATTGAATTATCCAAATGACGCTTTGACCATCGATCCATTGCCACAGCCAGAGGACGGCGTTGGCTCAAACAATTGGGCCGTTTCCGGCTCCAAAACTCAAAGCGGAAACCCAATTCTAGCCAATGATCCACATTTGAGTCTGAATCTTCCTTCCCTTTGGTACAGTATGCAGCTTACCACGCCGGAGTTTTCTGTCAAAGGAGCTACACTCCCAGGAGCTTTAGGGGTGATTTCCGGATTTAATCAAAATATCGCTTGGGGAGTAACAAACGCAACCAAGGATGCTAGGGATTGGTACAAAATCACTTTTGAAGATGATAGCAGAAGTAGATATCGATATGGTGATGAATGGAGAGAGAGTTCCTTCCGTATCGAAGAGATAAAGGTAAAAGGTGAGGAAACCTTTATGGATACCGTGGTCTACACTCATTATGGTCCGGTAGTTTATGATAGAAGTTTCCGGTCGGACCGTCAGGATGTCAATTTTTCGCTTAAATGGACTGTCCACATGGGTTCGAATGAGCAGCTCACATTTTTGAAGATGAATAAGGCCAAAAACCACCAAGATTACATGGACGCCTTAGATCATTACACCGCTCCTGCACAGAACTTTGTTTTTGCATCAAAGGAAGGGGACATAGCCATGAGGATTCAAGGTAAATTCCCTGTCAAATGGGAGGGTCAAGGTAAATTCTTCATGGATGGAGCAGATCCGCAGATGGAATGGCAGGCATATATTCCCAATGAACACAACCCTAGTACCCTCAATCCAGAGCGAGGTTTTGTTTCTTCGGCCAATCAACATCCAGTTGACCCTTCTTATCCTTATTATGTCTTTGACAATAGCTACGAGCATTACAGAAATCGAAGGTTAAACGGAGAGTTGAGAAGGTTAAACTCCATCACAGTGGAGGAAATGAAGGCTCTTCAATTTGATGATTATTACCTTCATGCTGCTGAGGCGTTGCCTGTAATGATCGAACTTTTGGAAACTCAAGATTTCCAAGATGAAAAAGCCTCCAAATATTTGCAAGAGTTGAAAGAATGGGATTTTTATGCTGACCCTAATCAGAAAGCACCCACGCTTTTCTACAATTGGTGGGGAAAGACCTACAATCAACTTTGGAAGGAATGGGAAGAATGGAATGTGCCGGTAGTACGACCAAATTACTACCAAACTGTCAAATTGATGCGGGAGAATCCGGAGAGTGAGTTTTTTGACAATAAAATGACCGATGAAGTTGAAACAGCTAAGACTCATGTCAATAAAGCCTTTGAAGAAATGGTGGCCGATATGAAAGAGTGGGAAAATGAGGAAGGGGATTATGCCTGGGCAAATTACAAACGGACTAGTATTCAGCACTTGGTACCTCAATTTGAATCTTTCTCGGTGAAGAATGTCTACACCGGTGGCGGTTCGGGTATTTTGAATGCAACTAGTAGCAGAGCAGGGGCAAGTTGGCGAATGGTCGTGGAGTTGGGCGAACCAATAAAAGCCTTTGGTATTTATCCAGGAGGTCAATCGGGAAATCCCGGATCAAAATATTACGATAATTTTATATCCAAATGGGCTAATGGGGAGTATCTCAACTTTGATTTAAGAGAATCTAATCAAACTGAAAACATCTTATTTGAAACCAACCTGACTCCAAAACAATGAAATTTATAGCATTCTTGATTCTTTCCTTGGTTGTTGTTCTTCTTGTGAATGGCGCCACATCCTATATCGGAGCAATGATTGCATTGGCATTGCTAGGGGCATTGATGCACCCAGGAAGCTTTGCAGCTTTCTTTGGCGGTGGTTTTGGGATGGCGTTGGCTTGGACTTCTTTGGCTTTGTTTTTGAAATTTTCCACAGGAAGTGATTTGCCTGAGAAAATGGGAGAGCTATTTGGAGTAAATTCTGCGATGGCGATTTTATTAATCACGGCTGTGATTGGATTTGTACTGGGTGCATTCAGTGGCTTAAGTGGCCACCTGTTTTGGAAAATGCTGCGGAAAAAGCCAAAGAATATTTATAGGGGCAATCTTTAGGATTAAATCTGGAATTTTTTGGCTTAATTTTCCGACAAATTAGTTTTTCAATTTATTGAAATGAGTACCTTTGGTACTCGCTTTATATCTGATTTTTAATGCTTGAGTCTCTTATTACCTCTAAAACACGGCTGAGACTTCTCGTGAAGTTTTTTGTAAATGACCAAAACCGAAGTCACTTGCGAGGATTGGCGGATGAATTTGGTGAATCTACTAATGCCATTAGAAAAGAGCTTAATAATCTAACTCAGGCCGGAATTTTGCTGAAAGAATCCAACAAAAATAAGATTGCTTATAAGGCGAATACCCATCACCCATTCTTCATTAATATTCAGGAAATAATCCGAAAATATCTCGGATTGGATAGGCTGTTGGAACAAATTCTAGATCGAATGGGAGAGGTGGGTCAAGTAGTTTTGGTAGGAGATATTGCTAAAGGTATCGATACAGGTACTATTGACGTCTTGGTCACCGGTGATCAATTAAATCAGGATTACATCAAAGGACTAAAGTCAAGAATAGAAGAACTAATCGAGCGGAAGGTAGTATTCACCCTTTCCAATGATCGATATGAAGAAGAAGGCCTAGTCCTTTTTGACAGTACGGTAGGCGTTTAATTGACGCTTTTGGACATAAATTACGCTTAGGTTTCATCTGGAAATGGGACTGAAAGGGCGAAGCTGTGTCCAAGCTGTTATATTTAAAGATTAAAAGTTCAAATTAGATAAACTTTATCCAGGATCATTTGAAAAAATCAGTTGAAATATTTCGAAGTCAAATTCTGAAATCTTTTTCTCTTGCCTTATTGGCTGTATTGATTTCATTTTCAATTCAAGCCCAGAGTCTATCCGATATTCAATCGGTCAAAGTAGACAATCTATCAGATGCTCAGATAGAGAATCTCATAAAGCGGGCAGAATCCAATGGTCTTACGACAAATCAGCTGGTTGCTTTAGCAAGAGAGCGAGGAATGCCAGCTACAGAAGCTGCTAAACTTCAGCAGCGAATCCAGCAACTTCAAACTCAAGCACAAAGTCCAAATTCTGGTAATCTCAGTTCTGGAAGAGAAATGGGTTTTCAGCAAGTGGATGTATTTGATTCTCTAAGAAGATCTGACCCATATTACGATCTTACACCAAAGCAAAAAAAGATATTTGGATATAAGCTTTTCCATAATCGAAATCTGGATTTCAGTCCAAGTCTGAATCTTCCTACACCACAATCTTATGTAGTAGGTAGTGGGGATCAATTGCTAATTGATGTTTACGGGGCTTCTCAGCAATCCTTTGATGTACAGGTGACCCCGGAAGGAAGGGTATTTCTACCTAACGTTGGGCCTGTGCAAGTAGGAGGGGCTACGATTGAAGCAGCCACAGTAAGAATAAAAGCTGCACTGTCTAGGATTTATTCGGGTCTTCAAGGTGCTAACCCTAATACCTTTTTGCAAATCAGATTAGGTAACATCCGGTCTATCAAAGTATCCATGGTCGGAGAGCTTACCAAACCTGGGACATACACATTGCCATCTTTTGCCACGGTATTTAATGCCCTTTATGCCGCTGGCGGCCCCAATGAAAATGGAGCCTTCCGGAAAATCCAAGTTTACAGAGGGTCCAAGCTTATTTCTCAAGTAGATATTTATGAATTCCTGTCCAAGGGAGATCAGTCGGCCAATATTAATCTACAGGATAATGATGTGATCATTGTACCAGCAGTAGAGGGACGCGCCGAGGTGATAGGACCGGTCAATCGAGAAGGCTTATTTGAGGTGAAGTCTGGAGAGAGCTTAAAGGATTTATTTCTTTATACGGGTGGATTTTCCAGTTTGGCCTATAGGGATCGCGTGACAATTCGGAGAATAGAAGACAACCAACGGAAGATTATAGATGTCCCTTCTTCAGATTTTGGAAGCTTTTATCCGCAGGTTGGTGACGAAATTTTAATTGGCGAGGCCTTGGATCGCTATTCCAATAGGGTGCAAGTAAGTGGGTCAGTGATGCGGCCAGGAGAATTTTCTCTTGAGGAAGGGCTCACCATAAAAGGGCTCATCGAAAAAGCTGAAGGACTCCGTCCAGAGGCATTCACTAATCGAGTGACTTTATATCGAACAAGTGAGGACCTTACTTTAGCCGCTATTACAATCGAGCTGTCAGAAATTCTGGAAGGACGTGCAGAAGATATTCCCTTGAAAAATGAAGACCTACTTTTCATTCCAAGTCGGTATGAAATCCAAGAAGAGTACTATGTTAAAATCAGTGGAGAAGTGAGTTTTCCGGGCACCTACCCATTTGCAAACTCCATGACAGTTGGTGATTTGATACTTCGAGCAGGTGGGCTTTTAGAGTCTGCAAGCAATTCCTCCATAGAGGTAGCTAGGCGTGTCCGGGATGCAAGTAGTAGACAGATAGCTGAGATTTCCACTTTAAGTATAGGCTCAGACCTCGAAATCACAGAAGAGGAGAAGCAGTTACCTCTTCAGCCATTTGACCATGTTTTTATTAGAAGAAGCCCTGGTTTTGAGCGAGAACAAATCATGACTGTAAGAGGGGAAGTAAAGTTTCCGGGAGAATTTGTGATTTCCTCTGCTAACGAAAGGATTTCTGATGTGATTGAGCGAGCTGGGGGGTTGAATGAATTTGCTTATCCGCAAGGTGCCAATTTAATTCGACGAACTGTCTATTATAAAGGAAAAACAGAGGAGGAAATCAGGGAAGAAACGCTACAAGAAATTTTTGAGAGGTTAAACCCAGAAACGAATCGAAATTTGAATGAGGCTGAACTTATCTTGTTTGAAAGAGTCCAACAAAAGCTCAAGGAGATTGAGTATAATCGGACACGTATTTCTTCCAATTTAAGTTCTGACCCATCCACAATTCTAATGGATACACTTTCTATAGATCCGGAGCTAAATAAATCACGTTTTCAGCAAGAGGATATGGTTGGTATAGATCTGGAGAAAATATTGAAAAACCCAGGTTCGGAAGAGGATTTGATTTTGATGGAGGGCGATATTTTACAAATTCCTAAACAACTCCAAACGGTCAGGATGGTTGGAGAGGTCTTGCTTCCAACGACTACTAGGTTTGAGAGTGGTAGAAATTTGAAGTATTATATTTCGAAAGCTGGTGGTTTTACAGAGAATGCCCGAAAATCTAAATCCTATGTGGTGTATGCAAATGGTGATGCTGCGCAAACCAAAGGGTTTTTAGGAATTAAAAAATATCCCAAATTATTGCCTGGAGCAGAGATTGTAGTACCAGGAAAGCCTGAAAGGGAGCGTATGAATGCAGCTGCTTGGATTGGTATCGCTTCAAGTCTTGCTACTTTGGGGATTTTAATTGAGAGATTGATACAATAAATATTAAATAAGATAAATTTAGTTTCATGAAAATTGCAGTAGTAGGTACAGGCTATGTTGGCTTGGTATCGGGTGCTTGTTTTGCAGATGTGGGTATCGAAGTTACCTGCGTGGATATTGATCAGAAAAAGATCGATAAGCTCAAGAATGGAATCATGCCAATCTATGAACCAGGCCTGGAGGAAATAGTGGTTCGCAACTATAAAAGCGGAAGACTTCATTTCAGTACGGATCTAGGTGAGGCTATTCAAGGTGCCGAGGTGGCGTTTATTGCCGTAGGTACTCCTCCTGGAGAGGATGGGTCAGCTGATTTGAAATATGTTTTGGCAGTAGCCGATGAGATTGGTCAAAAGATGACCGATTACATTGTGGTTGCTACAAAGAGCACAGTGCCAGTCACTACAGGAGAAAAAGTTCGGGCTACGATTAAGGCTGCATTGGATAAGAGAGGGTCAGACCTTCCATTTGCGGTAGCATCCAATCCGGAATTTTTGAAAGAAGGAGCAGCTGTAGAGGATTTTTTAAAGCCTGACAGAATTGTGATTGGTGTAGATGATGAGCGTGCTGAGAAAATCATGCAGCGGCTTTACAAGCCTTTCCAACTCAGTGGAGAGCGGATTATCTACATGGATATTCCTTCTGCAGAGATGACCAAGTATGCTGCTAATGCCATGCTTGCTACAAAGATTTCCTTTATGAATGATATTGCTAACCTATGTGAAAAAGTAGGAGCTGATGCTAATATGGTTCGGAAGGGAATTGGATCTGATCCAAGGATTGGTAATAAATTTATTTATCCTGGTGTAGGATATGGAGGATCTTGTTTTCCCAAAGATGTGAAGGCAATCATCAAAACTGCTAAAGAATATGGATATGATCTTCGTGTCCTACAATCTGTAGAAGATGTAAATGATGATCAAAAGCACATTTTGGCTTCGAAAGTAAAGTCTCATTTTGGAGAAGATCTTAGCGGAATGACCTTTGCCATGTGGGGTTTGAGTTTCAAACCAAACACGGATGATATGCGTGAATCCCCTGCAGCAGTCATTATCGATGAACTCCGAGCGGCGGGTGCAAAAGTGCGTGCCTATGACCCAAAAGCTATGGAAGAGGCAAAAGAGCACTATATTTTCGATAAAGTGACCTATTGCAATGATGCCTATGATGCCTGTGTGGATGCTGACGCCTTACTCTTGGTGACAGAATGGTCCGAGTTTAGGATACCAAGTTGGGAAGCGGTCGGTAAATTATTGAAAAACAAAGTAGTCTTTGACGGTAGGAACATCTACGATAAGAGATACTTGGCGTCATTAGGATTTACGCACTTTGGTATAGGTTCTAAATAGAAAATTCAAAATCTCCCCAAAACAAGATTGGGGAGATTTTAATTTTTATTAGATATGATCATTGCAGGAGCAGGAGGGCATGGCTTAGAAGTATATGGAGTGCTAATTTCCCAAGGTATTCCAGCCTCAGAAATCTGTTTCTATGATGAAGATAGTTCGAAAAAAATAATCCATTCCTCCGGGTCTAAAATATTGAATACTGAAAATGAGTTGAAAAAAGCATTGGAAACGAATCCTAATTATTGTTTGGGAGTAGGGTCCCCGGCTTTTAGAGAATATTTTTTTAAAAAATTTGAATCATTTGGGGGTGAACATTACGCTTTGAAAGGCACAAATAGTGTTTTAATGGGGTCAGACCAAGACTTTGATTTGATGCCATTTGGCTTCGTAGGCCCAGAGACAGTAATTGGAAAAGGTGTCTTGATTAATTCCCGCGCTAATGTGCATCATCAATGTATAGTAGGTGAATTCTCAGAATTGGGCCCTGGGTCGATATTATTAGGAGGTGCCAAAGTAGGTAAGCGCTGTAGGATAGGTGCAGGTGCTATTTTGTTACCAGGGGTCGAAGTTGGAGATAATGTGATAGTTGGAGCTGGAGCGGTGGTCACCAAGAACTTTAGGAATAATTCCATTTTGAAAGGCGTACCCGCATCTAATCAATAGGGTTTGTGTATTTATTGAAATGTCTAAAATTAAATCCTTAATCAAGAAATATCTGATTCATTTCAGCTACTTCTACCATCATCTAGGGTACAGGATTTTTATTGCCTTTTTGCTCAGTTTCACTGTAGGGCTTTTAGATGGTCTTGGCTTAGCAATGTTTTTGCCATTACTACAAATGGTTGACGGAAGTGCTGATGTCAACCCCGAAACGCTGGGGGGGATGAGCTTTTTGATAGAGTCTATAGAGCTTTTAGGTTTTGAGTTAAATCTTTATTTAGTGCTTGGGATGCTTCTCACTCTTTTTGTATTAAAAGGGGTCATGAAGTTTATGGAGTCATATTATAATGTCCTCACTCAGCAGTATTTTATCCGAAAACTACGTTTTGATAGCTTGAGTGGCTTATCGGATTTTGACTTCAAATCCTTTGTTTTAGCCGACTCTGGCCGAATCCAAAATACTTTAAGTGCCGAGGTAGGAAGAGTTTCCAATGCTTATGCTTTTTACTTTGCTGCGGTTCAATCCGGAACCTTGGTTTTTGTTTACTTAATCCTTGCCTTTTTTACAGATCCTCAGTTTGCTTTGTTAGTCGCGGTAGGAGGTGGAGCAACCAATCTCCTGTATAACCGAGTGTATAAGAAAACAAAGGAGACTTCGAAGAAAATCACATCCGGCGGACATACCTTCCAAGGAATGTTAATCCAGAAAGTAGCTTTTTATAAATATTTAAAGGCAACAGGTTTTATCAAAACATATGAGCTAAGGTTGCGTGAGGCAGTAGATTATATTGTAAAAAGTAATAAGAAAATAGGCTTTTATAATGCTTTACTTGTGGCAGCAAGAGAGCCTATGGTCATTTTTGTGGTAGTAGTTGTAATCATTGTTCAGGTAAATGTTTTTTCCCAACAATTGGGTGTCATTATTTTGAGTTTGTTGTTTTTCTATAGGTCTCTGAACTCTTTGGTAATGATGCAGACACAATGGAATGGCTTTTTGAATTTGTCGGGCTCATTGGAAAATATGACTGCTTTCATGAAAGAACTCCAGTCACAAAAAGAATCAAACGGAGTGGTACCGTTTGAGAAGTTTGAAGATTCAATTTACTTAGATAATGTTGGCTTCTCTTATGGTAATAAGATGGTTTTGGCTGAAATTAATTTAACAATCAAAAAAAATAAAGCCTACGCATTTGTTGGGGAAAGTGGAAGCGGAAAGTCAACTTTGGTCAATTTGATAGCCGGATTGATGCCAGTTTCAACTGGATCTATTACTGTAGACGGTGTAACCCTTGAAGAGATCGAAAAGTTAAGTTTCAAGAAGAGAATCGGATATATTGCTCAGGAACCTGTAATTTTTTCGGATACCATATTTAACAACGTAACTCAATGGTCTGAGCCAACTCCTGAAAATCAAAAAAGGTTTTGGAAAGCATTGGAACAGGCAGCAATTGCTGATTTTGTTCTATCTCTTCCTGAAAAAGAAAACGCCAATTTGGGTTCGGCCGGAATCCTGATCAGCGGTGGACAAAAACAGCGCCTTTCGATCGCAAGAGAACTTTTCAAGGATATCGATATTCTCATCATGGATGAAGCAACTTCAGCCTTGGATTCTGAAACAGAGAAAATAATTCAGGAAAATATTGAAAAATTAAAAGGTAAATACACGCTCCTCATTGTAGCACATAGACTATCTACAATCAAGAGTGCGGATGAAGTAATTTTGTTAAATCATGGACAAATAGAGAATAGGGGCGCTTTTTCCGATTTGATAAGGCGATCTGACTCTTTCCAAAAAATGGTCCAATTACAGGAGATATAAATTAAATGCTAGCAGGAAAATCTATATTAATTACCGGGGGTACTGGCTCTCTAGGCAAAGCACTTACTGAACATATTCTAAAGAAATATCCTGATGTAAGAAAGTTGATTATTTTTTCTAGGGATGAACAAAAACAGTATCAAATGTCCTTAGAATATCCTCATGAGCAATATCGACAGATTCGATTTTTTATAGGGGATGTTCGAGACAAGGACAGGCTCAAAAGAGCCCTGAAGGATGTAGACTACGTCATTCATGCTGCTGCAATGAAGCATGTCCACATCGCCGAATATAATCCAGAGGAATGTGTGAAAACCAATATTGACGGTGCTAGGAATGTAATAGATGCCTGCCTGGAAACTAATGTGGAGCGTGTGGTAGCATTATCTACCGACAAAGCTTGCGCTCCTATTAACCTTTATGGAGCCACAAAATTGGCATCTGACAAGCTTTTCGTAGCTGCTAATAATATTAAGGGCTGGAACCCAATTCGATTTAGTGTAGTAAGGTATGGTAATGTGATGGGATCCAATGGTTCGGTTATTCCATTTTTTCTTAATAAAAAGAAAGAAGGAGTACTTCCTATTACAGACCCAAAGATGACTCGGTTTAATATTTCTCTGGAGGGTGGTGTGGAAATGGTCATGCATGCTTTAGAACATGCGTGGGGAGGCGAAATTTTCGTTCCTAAAATCCCTTCTTATAGAATAACTGATGTGGCCGAAGCCATTGGTCCAGAGTGTGAGCAGCGAGTAGTCGGAATCCGGCCTGGCGAAAAAGTACATGAGGAAATGATAACTCCCTCTGACTCATTTTATACTTATGATCTGGGAAAGTATTTCACAATTCTACCGACTACACCGAAATGGAAAGTGAATGACTTTATTCAGAAATTTGGAGCAAAGAAGGTCCCTGAAGGGTTTGCGTATAACTCAGAAACCAATTCGGACTGGGAAAGTGTCCAAAGCTTAAGAGCATTAATCAAGCAACATGTAGATCCAAATTTCGGCATTCAATGAATAAAATTCCATACGGAAGACAACACATCACAGAGGATGACATTCAGGCGGTAGTAGATACTCTGAAATCCGACTACCTCACTCAAGGCCCAAGAATCGCTGAATTTGAGCAAGCTTTTGCAGACTATGTAGGTGCAAAGTACGCAGTAGCTGTGTCAAATGGTACGGCTGCCTTACATCTGAATACCATCGCTTTGAAAGTTAAACCAGGCGATAAGGTGATCACGACCCCCATTACATTTGTAGCTTCTGCTAATTGTGTGAAGTATTGTGGAGGGGAGGTGATTTTTGCGGATATAGATCCTAGTACTTATCTTCTTGATATTCGAGAAGTTAGGAAGATTCTCGAGGCTGATATCCATAGAGAGATTAAAGGGATAATTCCAGTTAATTTTGCTGGCAGAGTAGTCGATATGCAAGCATTTCGGCAATTAGCCGATGAATTTGATTGTTGGATTATTGAGGATGCCTGTCACTCACCTGGAGGCTTTTTTTTGGATAGTGATCAAAAACAAGTGATGTCAGGGTCTGGACAATATGCAGATTTAGCTATTTTTTCTTTTCATCCGGTCAAGCATATCGCAGCAGGGGAAGGAGGAATGATTACGACCAATAATGAAGAGCTTTATCAAAAAATTTTAAACCTAAGGACCCACGGTATCCAACAAGATCCTTCAAATCGAATATACGATGACTCTCTGTGGTACTACGAAATGCAAGAGTTGGGATATAATTATCGACTGACAGATATGCAGGCTGCGCTCGGAAGGAGTCAACTTTCTAGGGCAGATGAGGGCTTAAGTCGAAGGAGAGAATTAGCAAATCGCTATTTCGATTTTTTTAAGAATAAGTCTTATGTTTTGGGACAGTCAGGGGTGATAGAAGGGCATGCTTATCATCTTTATGTCCTTGAAGTAAAACAGCGCAAGGAACTTCATAAGTATTTGAGAGATTTAGAGATTTTTGCTCAAATACATTACATCCCAGCACATCTCATGCCCTATTATAGACAGTTTGGCTGGAAGGAAGGAGACCTGCCAAATGCTGAAAAGTACTACAGTCAATGCATAAGTATTCCGATGTTTCCCTCACTCTCGGATGAAGAGCAACGTTTTGTGATGGATAAAATTGATGATTTTTATAATGGGTGATCTTTGTATCATTCCAGCTAGAGGAGGAAGTAAGCGGATTCCCAGAAAAAACATCCGTGAATTCCTAGGAAAACCAATCATAGCATACAGTATTCAGACCGCCTTAGATTCAGGATTGTTCGATGAGGTAATGGTGTCTACCGATGATCTGGAGATTGCCAAAGTTGCAGAAGATTTTGGGGCCACTGTTCCTTTTTTAAGAAGTAAGGAAAAATCAGATGACTTTTCCCCATTGGCAGAAGTGGTAGAAGAAGTCCTTGAAACATATTTGTCCGCTGGTAGAACTTTTGAATTCATATGCTGTCTTCTTCCTACATCTCCATTGACTCAGAATTCAGATTTGCTAGATGCTCGCCGATTACTAGAGAGTTCTAATTTCGATAGTGTAAGGCCAATAGTTCCTTTCTCCTATCCTATTCAGCGTGCATTTCGAATGACAGAAGGCGGCGAGGTAGATTTTTTCTTCTCAGAATTTTCAAACTATCGTTCCCAGGATCTTGAGAAAGCATATCATGATGCCGGACAGTTTTATTGGTTCAAGGCTCAATCTGGAATGAAAAAAGGCAAAAGAGGAGCAATAGTTATTTCAGAAAAATATGCTCAGGATATTGATACCCTCGAGGACTGGGAAATGGCTGAATGGAAATTTAAAAATTTAAGGCGAATATGAGGTCTTTCTTTTTCATTCCAGCGGGCAATAAAAAGATTTTATCAAAAGCTTCCGCCATCCCTGCTTCTGATATAGTGATTGATCTCGAGGATGCCTTGGGTAATACTCCCATAGCAGATGCAATCCAAAACCTGAAGGACTATTCAATCACGGATAATTGGTGGGCGAGAATTCCTTCTTCCATCAGAAAAGAGCACCTTAAAGAGCTGCATACTATAGGGTTTAGTAAGTATTTGCTTGCAAAAATTGAATCAAGAGACCAAATAGACGGGTTTATTTCCAATTCAACCAATATCGCCGTCAAAAATTTATCATTATTGGTGCTCTGCGAAAGCCCGCTTGCTATTGTAAACCTCAGGGAAATAGCCTCTCATCCTGAAGTAGAGGGATTGGGTTTTGGGAGTCATGATTACTGCCAAGCTGTAGGAATGAGGCATAATTTAGAAAATGTGAATTGGGCTAGACAAAGTGTATTGAACTATTCGAAAGCATTTCAAAAGTTTGTAATTGATATTGCTTCCATGAATATTGATGATAAAAATGCCTTTGCTGCTGAGTGTGTAGACGGGAAGGATAAAGGTTTTGATGGGAAGTTTTTGATTCATCCCTGGCAGTTGGATTTATTCCTACAGCATTGGAAATTCAATGACGCTGACTTGCAGTTTGCTCTAAAGGTCAAAGAATACATGGATGAAATAGGTGGTGTTCAAAATTTCTCTGTGGCAAATATTGATGGAAAAGTTGTTGAATTACCCCATTTGGATAGGATAGACTTAATTTTAAAATCAAGCAACTATGGAGGCCTCTAAGCTTGGCAGTTTTTTCGAAAGTTTTCACGTAGGGGATGTGATAGAGCATTCTCTATCCAAAACCATTTTCGAGAGTGATAATAACCTTTTCAGTTTATTGACGATGAACCATCACCCGGTTCATCTCAATGCAGATTACGCATCCAAGCAACATCATGGAAAAATTCTTGTCGTGGGCACCTTGGTATTTAGCTTAGTAGTGGGAATTACAGTGCCGGATATCAGTGGTAAAGCGATAGCAAATCTAAACTATGAGTCGGTGAATCATCTTCATCCCGTTTTTATAGGTGATACAATTTATGCCAAAACCGTGATCCTCGAAAAAAGAGAATCCAAATCCAGAAAGGACTCAGGTCTAATCAAAGTAGAAACGACCGGCTTTAATCAAGATGGAACAGATGTCTTGAAATTTACTAGAACTGTTTTGGTAAAAAAGGCTCAATCATGAAGGATTTTATTCAAGCCCATTTGATGAGAAGTTTGATGTTTGTTCCAGCGCATCGGGAAAAGTTACTGGAAAGTGCCATCAATCGATCTGCGGATGTGCTTTTGTTGGATTTAGAAGATTCTGTCCAACCAGCTGAAAACAAGGTCATCGCCAGAAAAAATATCAAGAATTGGGTTTCTGAAGGAAAATTTACCGACTTTTTGGTTTTTCCCCGAGTCAATGACCGCGAAAGTGGTGAGTTACTTCGAGATGCTTATGAATTGACAATAGAAGGAATTCATGGTTTCATGTATCCCAAATCAAAAAAAGGAGAAGATGTTTATTTTTTTGATAAGCTACTGGAGACTATTGAATACGAAAAAGGTATCCCGGTGGGTACTTTCAAGATTATTCCACTGATAGAAACAGCTGCTGCCGTTCTCAATGCGCAGGAGATTTGCCAGGCTTCAGATCGGGTAGTTGCCATTGCATATGGCTGTGAAGACTTTATTGCAGATTTAGGAGGGATCCATGATGAAGAAGGCCAAAGTCTATTTACTCCAAGGGCTCTTATTGCTATGGCAGCTAAGGCACATGGTATCGTTCCAATCGATACGGTACATATTAATGTTCATGACTTGGAAGAACTTGAGCAAAACCTAAGAGTAGCAAGGAACCTGGGTTTTGAAGGAATGATGGTCTTAAATCCGAAAGAGCTTGAGTTGGTTCATCGATATTTTTCTCCTTCTGCCAAGGAGATAAAAGATGCTGAAGAGATGCTAGAGCTGGCAGATCAGGCTAAAAGTCAAGGAAACGGGGTAGCCATGATCAATGGGAAATTTATTGGGCCACCAATGATCATAGCCGCACAAAAGGTCTTAAAGAAAAAAATGCTCATCGAAATGAAAAACTCAAGGTGAAAAAACTAATAATTATCGGGGGATTTGGAAACGGAACTGTTGTCCAGTCAACAGTCGAAGATATTAATGAAAAAAATCCAACTTGGAATTTACTTGGCTTCCTGAATGATCGAGAAACAGACCCAATCAATGGCTATCCAGTTCTTGGTAAAATAGACGCTGAAACGGTTTCCAGGTTTTTGAAAGATCCAGAGGTGTATTTTTTCTATTCTTTGATTTCGGTAAAGCTCAATTATAAATTTCTCGGAAAGCTTCATGATCTTCAGATTCCTCAGCATCGCTTTGCTACATTAATTCATCCAACCGCAGTCATATCTAAATACGCTAAAATTGGTCACGGAACATGTATTCAGCCTTTCGTGTCAGTAGGTCCAAATACCCATATCGGAAATCACGTGCAGATATTTGCCCAAGCTCTTGTGGGACACGGAGCGCGATTAGATGATTATAGTTATGTAGCAAATAATGCTTGCATAGGAGCGGATGTACATTTGAAGGAAGGGGCATATTTAGGAACAAATGCTACTACTCTAGAGTTTGTGTCTTTAGGTAAGTGGTCTGTGACGGGAATCGGCACAGTAGTGCTGAAAGATGTTCCAGATTACGCAAAAATGGTCGGAAATCCGGCTCGGCAGATTGGGAGTGTAGCTGAATGAAAATTCTTTTTAGGGTAGATGCAGGAGAGGGGATAGGTCTAGGGCATTTTGCAAGGTCGGTATCATTGGCAAATGAGCTGAAGCACAGAGGTCATCTTATTGATTTTGTGTGTAAAGAATCAAATTTTTGGAAGGAAAAAATTGATTCTGGGTTTCCTTATCCCGTATCAGTTCTCCATAAAGGAAACAATGAAATTAATTTTTTGAAGGATAAAGGCTACGATCTATTGTATGTTGATGGAAACATAAACTATAGCTTAGAAGAATCCGAAGGAATAAAAAAATACGTTCCTATTTGCATGTACCAAAATCTATCTGATGCTAAGGTTTTTGCTGACGTTTACATTTTACCTTCCATTCACCAGAATAGTAATTTTTTCCAAGACTTTGAGAACTCAACCAAGGTCTTTCAAGGGCTTTCATATTTTACCTTTAATGAGTCACTTTATTCTCTTAAGTCCATTGAGGTTTGCTCAGAAATAACCAAGATAGGAGTAGTAACCGGAGGAAGTGACCCTAGAAATATTTTGTCTGGTGTATATAAATTGGTAGAAAACCTTGAAAGTTTAGATGGTATAAAGTTTGATTTTTTTTTAGGGGAAAGCTATTTACATAAAGGGAGCATGCCCAAATCAAGTGTGTATCGAAGATTTATTCCTTTTGATTACCGCACCATTACTACTTGTGATCTTGTGATTTGTGCTTTTGGTGTTTCTACATACGAAATGATGGCCTTGGGAATCCCTATTATTTCGGTAGGTCATCAGCAAAGTACTTCAGAAGCAGCCCAATACCTTGCCGACCAAACGGAATCAATCCTTCATTTGGGGCTATATGATCAATTGAGCAAAGCATCGCTTCAATCAGCAATTGATAAAATGCGCAAGGAACAGGTTAGAAAATTTTACAGCAAAAAAGCACGAGGTGTGGTGGATCTAAAAGGAGTAAGTCGAGTGGCAGATATTATAGAAAGCAACTTCAATGCAAAATAAAACCTATATCATAGCTGAGCTATCGGCGAATCACAACAATGATTTTGATCTTGCAGTCAAGACCATTGAAGCAATGGCAAGTTCAGGAGCTGATGCCGTAAAAATCCAAACATATACTGCTGATTCGCTGACTTTAAATGTGAAGAATGAATATTTCGGACCTTTGAAGCAAGGGCTTTGGCAAGGTCGTACGCCCTATGAATTGTTTCAAGAGGCAAGTATGCCCTATGATTGGCAGCCCAAATTGAAGCAAGTTGCTGAATCCCTAGGCCTTGATTTTTTTAGTTCTCCTTTTGACCGTGAAGGAGTTGACTTTTTGGAAAATGAAGTAAAAGTAGGAAGGTATAAAATCGCTTCTTTGGAGATCTCAGATATTCCATTGATTAGTTATACTGCTTCTAAAGGTAAGCCAATGATTATCTCTACTGGAGTTGCCGAACTTGCAGATATTGAGCTTGCTGTTAAAGCCTGTAGGGATGAAGGAAATGAGGATATTACCCTATTGAAATGTACCTCAGAATATCCTGCCCCTTTTGAAATGGCTAATTTGAGAACTATTCCCAATCTCCGAGAGACTTTTGGTGTGAAAGTTGGTGTATCGGATCATACTATGGGAAGTACAGTTCCCGTTGTGGCAGTAGCACTTGGTGCTGAAGTTGTTGAAAAGCATTTTATTCTTGATCGCTCCCTAGGGGGACCGGATTCTGCATTTTCAATGGAACCAGAGGAATTTGCATTCATGGTTCAGTCAGTTCGAGAAGCTGAGGCCGCATTAGGAAAGGTGAGTTATAAAGTCAGCGAAAAAAGTAAAATAAGGAGAAGATCCCTTTTTGTGACAGCAGACATCAAAAAGGGCGAAAAATTCACAGAAAGTAATATTCGAAGTATTCGACCTGGGTACGGTTTGCACCCGAAGCATTTTCATGAAGTATTAGGAACTCAAGCTACCAGGGATTTCAAAAAAGGTGAGCCTTTAACCCTGTCGTGATTTTAATTTTGGTAGATATCAGAATCTTATGATACCAGTAACAAAACCATTTTTGCCTCCTCAGGAAGTCTATGACTCCTATCTGAAAGGTATTTGGAAAAGGCAATGGCTTACAAATATGGGGCCTTTGGCCAGCGAATTGGAGATTCGAATTAGAGAGCGAGAAAATTTAAAATATGCATTATTCGTTACCAACGGAACCATTGCCCTTCAGATTGCTATCAAAGCTTTAGGATTAAAGGGGGAGATTATTACCACACCTTTTTCATTTGTAGCAACCACCAGTAGTATTGTTTGGGAAGGCTGTAAGCCGGTTTTCGTAGATATTGATCCGGATTCATTGAATATTGATCCAGATAAGATCGAGGCAGCCATCAATGAAAATACCACTGCGATTCTAGCCACTCATGTCTATGGTAACCCTTGTGATGTGGAGAGAATTGAAAAAATTGCTCAACGACATAACTTGAAAGTAATTTATGATGGGGCTCATGCATTTGGTGTGAAGATCAATGGTAAGTCAATTTTTGATTTCGGGGATATTTCGGTCTGTAGCCTTCATGCAACAAAACTTTACCATTCTATTGAAGGAGGATTGATTTTTACCAAAGATCCCAAGCTGGTAAAAAAAATGGAGCGAATGAGAAATTTTGGTTTTGATGGACCATCTAATTTTTCCGAATTGGGAATCAATGGAAAGAACTCGGAATTTCATGCTGCAATGGGTTTGGCAAATTTAGACTTCTTCGACTCAATCCTTGAGCAGCGTACTATGCTTTCGGATCGTTATCGTCAAAAATTGAAGGGCCTGAAAATTAAATATCCCAAATGGCATGAAAATGCTTCCAATAATGCATCCTATTTTCCTGTCGTTTTCGATTCGGAGGAGACCATGCTCAAATGCGCCAATCAATTGAAACTGCGCGAAATATTTACCAGAAGGTATTTCTATCCCTCCCTATCCAGTATTTTACCATATTTAGAAAATTCTGAAATGCCTATTACAGAAGAAACAGCCAAAAGGGTTCTTTGCCTTCCGCTGTATTTTGACTTGGCTATTGAGGAGGTTGATTTGATTTGCAGAATAATTTTAAGAGCACACGAAAATTAAATGATTAATAGCCATAGCAAGCAATATACTATTGGAATAAGCTGCATAGGAAGTGGCGTAGGTGAGTCAGTAATCAATTCATGTAGACTCTCTAATCTTCCACTCAAAACAATAGGCTTGGGGACAAACCCATTTGCCTATGGTGCCTATGCATGCGATGCAATGGATTATACCCCTACGATTTATGCTGGAGATTTTGTCGATGAACTGATAAAAAAATGTATTGAGCATAAGATTGATTTTCTCATCCCGGGGAGAGATGATGAGGCTCATATTTACTCTCAAAATAAAACCAAATTTGATAAGTGGGGTATCGAAATTCTCGCTGCCTCTGAAGACATGATTGCCTTGTGCAGGGATAAAGAACGGATGAGTTTGGAGTTAAACCCAATCGCAGACGTTTTTGTAAAGTGTTTTCAGAAAGAAACAGTACTAGATGCCATAGCTAAAGGGGAAGTTAGCTTTCCATTGATTGCTAAGCCTAGAAGTGGCTTCGCCTCGAAAGGGGTAGAAATAATCCAAAGCGAAGCAGATTTTCATCTAATTACCGAAAATCATATCCTTCAGGAGTTGGCCGTTCCGGTAGAGGGAGATCCTAATTATGATTTTTTTATCTCTGAAATTTCAAAAAATAGAAACCCTCAAGTTGCAGAAATTTCTATTCAATTGGTCATTGGTAAAGATGGGGAGCTACTTGGAAAGATGGCTACTTATAATAAGCTAAGTAACGGAATCCCAATTGAAATTTTGCCCTACGAAGACCCTTTGATTTGGGAGACGGTGGACCGGTTGCTTCCCGAGTTTCTTAATCGCGGTTTGGTAGGTCCTCTGAATATTCAGGGAAGAATGACAAAAAGAGGCCTTAAAGTTTTTGAAATGAATCCCCGCTTTACCGGTATTACGGGGTTGCGAGCTTTAATGGGCTTTAATGAGGTTGAAGCATGCATTAAAAGTTGGTTGAATATCGGAGATCAGCATTCTTTTCTTGAATTTAACCCTCGCAGATTTGGTATTCGTCAGACGGCTGACCGGGTTATGGGGCTTTCAAAAAATGATAAAATCACAGAGATTTTTTCAGCTATTAATAAGGATAGATTTTCTCCGCGAAAGCGAATTCTTATTACCGGAGCATCAGGGTATTTGGGACAAATCCTGGTAAAGAATCTTCTCGACCAAAACAATTTTGACCTTATTCTACTAGGTCGAGATAAAAAGAAACTAGAACGGATATTCGGAGGACTAGTTTATAAATGTATTGATTTTGAGAATCTTGATGAGGGTGATTTTGATCTAGGAACTATAGATATTGGATTGCATGCAGCATTTGCTAGACCCTATCAAGGCAATCAGGCTATTGCTGAAAGTCTTGAGCTGACAAGTACGCTCTTTTTAAAATTGGCTGCTCATCATGTTCCTTTGATTATTAATATTTCTTCCCAAAGTGTCTATAGTAAAGAGAGTGGGGAGCATTGGACAGAGTTGAGTCCCGTTGCACCTTTAGGTGTCTATGGGCAAGCAAAGTATTCCACCGAAGTTATTCTACAGAATTTGAATAGGATTTACCCACAGGTCAAAACAGTATCGCTTAGGTTGGGAACCCTTTGTGGAGGTCAACCAGGATTGGAACCTGTTGATGTCCTGTCCAAATTGGTATTGCAGGCTGAGAGTGAGGCAAAACTACAGCTTTTCAATGGCCAGATATTGGTAGAAAGGCTAGACGTCAGAGATGCTTCAAGAGCTATTGTAAGTATTCTTCAAAAGGATCCTGATCAACTCAATGAGCTTTATAATATCGGAGCTAAATCAGTATATTCTTTATCGGAGATTGCCGATTGGATCGCTGAAAAAGCTTCATCCAATATAAAAATTGAAGACCTTAAAAAAGACTTTTCCAGTGTCGGTAGGCTAGATAGCAGCAAGTTCCAATCTCAATTCCAATGGAGACCGGTTCACACCATGAGGGATACTATCGACTCTCTTTTTCAATTTTTTAATTCAACCACAATTTCCAGTAGTGTTTCATCTAAAAGAGATTAAAGACAATATACTTTCTTTTGAAAGAGACCATGACCTTTCTGATTGGAAATATCAGGGTATGGATATTTGGCCAATTCTTAGATCCTTGGTTTTTGTAGAGTGTAGAAATGAATTGAACTCTCGACAAAATGCGGTGAAACTTGATTGGCTTAGAAAATCAAAAAGAAAACGAGTACGATCTTTTTTGAGGAAGCTAAAAGTTAAATTAGCCTTTAGGGATAAGGATTTAGGTCAGACTGAAAAGAGTGTTTCAAAAAGCCTGGAGGCAGATCCTACTCCTGCACATGCTATGTTTTTTGGCTCTTGGTATTTTAGAACCACTTTTAAGGGTCGTTTTATTAATAAGTTTTTTTTTCCATTGACTCAAATAATTGAAAATAAATTTCATCTAAGATCAATCGAAGTAGAGTATTCTACCGGCAATAAGTTCAGGTCTGAGTATAAGCAAATCAGTGATGAAATAGAATTTATTGATGCATATGAACCGGGGGCTTACGATGAAAGTAGAATCAAGTGGTTAAAAAATGACTCTAGGTTTACAGGTTTTTTTGATTCGCTTTCAAAACTTGGAGTACCTAAGGATATGGCCGATATCATGGCTCACAAGATTGAAAAGATTTATCGGGAATCTTTTCGGTTTGAGCAACTTTTTTCGAAATATCAGCCAAAGATGGCTTTTTGCTTGACTTTCTTCAATGAGCAAATGTTTGCCATGCTTTTTGCTGCTTCAAAAGCCGATGTGAAATCAATAGATGTCGGGCATGGATTTCCATCGGATCCCGAGAATCTCATTTATAACAGGTTTGGGGATTATCCAAAAGAGGGATACAATACCTTCCCTGACTTTTTCTGGGTTTGGGATGAGCCTGTGAAAGAAGCTATGAATCAATGGGTACAGGGCCAAGACAAGCATCAGATTTTGGTAGGTGGAAACCCATGGCTTGATTTTATTATTCCGACATTGTCACAAGAGAGTCTTTCTCCAAAAAAAGTAATCCTTTACACTCTGACGGTTAATCGCCCAGAGCATTTCATCCTTGATGCCATGAAAAAGTCTCAGGATCGATTTGAATGGTGGATTCGACTACACCCTGCTATATCCTTAGCAAAGGAGGAAGTAAGAGAAATGTTTGAGAAAAATGGCCTGACAAATTTCAATTTAGATGAAGCGAATCAGTTACAATTACCGTTTTTATTAAAAAATTGTGATGTTCATATATCTAGGAATTCTAGTTCAATATTCGAAAGTATTTGGATGGGAAATACACCAATTCTCATAGATGAAGAATCCATAAACTACTACTCAAGCTATATCAAAAAGGATTTGGTAAAGCTTCTTCCCCAGGAAAATGACCAGTCCCTTTTACTCGCTATTGAACAAGTAATGAATAAACCAAAAGGCAAAAATCAGAGCTCTACAAAAAGCCTTGAGGCATTAAGTTTTCTATTTGAAAGCCTCCCATCAGAATTGCCCTTAAAGGCTTTATAGTATATGGCAGATTCAGATATCCCTTTGGTAAGTATTAGCTGTCTTACCTATAACCACGGAAAATTTTTGAAGGAAGCTCTTGAAGGATTCTTGATTCAAAAAACAGATTTTTCTTTTGAGATTTTGATCCATGATGATGCCTCGACAGATGATACCGTTCAAATTATTTTAGATTATCAAAAGAAATATCCTGATTTGATCAAACCCATTTTTCAAGAAAAGAATTTATGGTCGCAGGGTACAAGGGCCTTGTCTGCAACGTATAATTTCCCAAGGGCACAAGGAAAATATATTGCCATGTGTGAAGGGGATGATTATTGGACTGACCCATATAAATTACAGAAGCAAGTGGATTTCTTGGAGAATAATCCTGACTATGTAGCTTGTGTTCATGGCGCTCATTTTTTTGATGAGTCATTGAATTCTAGAGTCGAATCAAAATTTGAAAAAGTTAAAGAGGATTTTGATCTTGATCTTTTCAAAATTTTTCATGAATCAGGTGGAGTTTATCCTTCTTGTTCCATTATGATGCGAAATACCCCGCCTTTTTACCCAAAAGACTTGTTGAGATTTCCTTCAGGTGATTTGACTTTAATTGTTTTTTTGAAATTGAAAGGGAAAATCCGCTTCATGAAAGGCCTTTGGGCTACCTACCGTATTCATGCAAACGGGGTATATCAAGGCGAAAACCGTGGTATTAAGAATATTATAAAGAACAGGTACCTTATTCAGGAATATTATTCCAATCTTTCCAAAAAACTTCCAAAAAGTAGTACTCGAAGACTTCTTTTTATATTCAAAGTAAAGAATTACCTGAGCATCATGTATTTAAAGATGAAAGTTCTAGTAAAACCAACTTGATCTTATGGATTTTAATCTGTTTTTAAAACACTTAGAACGGAATAAACTTCAGGCACTTGCGATAATTATTGCTTTCGCAGTGCTTGGCGTTATTTATATCATATTTACCCCAAAGTCTTATCGGGCTGAAACGCTTTTACTTCCTGAGTCAAAAAGCTCTTCGAGTCTGGGTGGTTTGGGGCAAATTGCTTCTTCAATTCCTGGACTGGGATCATTTTCACTGGGTGCTTCGGGATCGGATGCTATCAGGCCTTCATTATATCCAAGTATCGTTCAAAGCACACCATTTGTTCGTGAATTTGTAGATTATACTTTTTATCATCCGGATTTCAAGGATAGTGTGAATTTAATGTCTTATGGTCAGAATTATGCTCCAACTAATCCATGGTCCGTTCTGAAGAAATATACCATTGGGTTACCAGGTGAAATAATTTCAGCTGTAAGAAATATCGGAAATGAGGAAGAAAATCCTCCTTCGACAATTTTTGATAAAGTCAAAAAGGAAAATGGATTTTACAGGCCTACAGTCGGTGATTTCAAGTACCTGAATGCGATAAAAGAAATTGTATCAGTTACAGTCGATAAAAGTACGGGTATCATTCGGGTGAGTGTTCAAACCACTAATCCCGTATTGTCTGCCTATCTGACCGAATTCACAAAGAATTATCTTGTTTCTTATGTAACCAAATATCGTCAGGATAAACAAATTCAACAGGTTGATTTTCTGACAGCTAGGAATAAGGAACTTGAACAAAAATTTTTAGAAGATCAGTCGCGGTTAGCTAGCTTCAAGGAGAAAAATCTCGATATAAGAAGTCCTTATTTGCAAAATCAATTGGAGAATTTATCTTCTCAATATGAGCTGTCCAAGTCTTTATATTTCACTGTAAATAGCCAGCTTGAGCAAGCGAAAATAAAGCTTAATGAAGAGACCCCAATTTTTGCAGAAATAGAGCCTGTGTCCATCCCTGCTATCAAAAGCAAGCCTCAGACTATGCTCGTACTCTTCTTGATGGGCTCCTTGGGTGTATTGACAGCAGCTTTATTTGTATTGATCAAAATTCCTAAGCAAAAGTGATAAGGCTTTCTGCCAAGTCTGTAGAGAATCTCAAACTAGCAAGTCTCTATATTCTTTCATCTTCTATTGTTCTAAGATTTGATTTTTTATTTGGAGGAGCTAATCGATTTGTACCCTTTAGGGTACTGATGCTTCTCACACTTTTCTGGTTTTTCATACAATTTTTCGAACCTTTCCGACCCTCTCGAGTATCCAAAGCCACGCTTTTCTTTCTTAGCATTTTCCTGCTCTATTTCAGTTTGGCCCATTTGTATTGGGTTGATTCCATGGAAAGTTTGGGGCCATTTTTGAGAAACCAATTTCACTTTGTTTATATCCTAGCAGGATATTTTTTGACCAACTATCTGTCTACAGACCTATCCAAAGATCAGATCCAAACCTTGGTAAAGTTTATCATTGGACTGGTATTGACAGTTGTCTCTCTTGAGACTTCACTTAGATATTTGATGCCCACCTTAGATCTGAATTCTGAAAGCACAGATTATTTGATAGAAATCTACACCGGGGCCCAACAAGGACTCTCTTTGGATACCTTTTATTTTTTTAAGATGTCTAGCATCATGTTTTTTGACTCAAATTATGTTGGAGCTTTCTTACTCATCTTTTTTGCCTTACATCTGTTCGTTGATTATAGATCCGACTTGAGAAGAAATATTGTCTCCGCGATATTTTTACTACTGATTTTCTTCACCCTGAGTAGGGCAGCAATTTTTGTTACAGGACTCTGGCTAGCATTTAATTTTTGGAACTCAAGGTCTTTCGTTCCAAAATGGGTTTTTGCCATCATCAGCGTGATGGCCTCCATCGTTACACTTTTTATTATTCAAGATAATGTTGCATTTACAGATGGTAGTTTCATAACCAAAATCCAAATCCTGGAGGGGCTATCTGGATTCTTTGAGCAGGATTTGCCTACTGCGCTCTTTGGACTTGGCTATGAAGTTGGAGGGTATTTATATTCTTATATGTCAGGAGGTTATGCTCACATTCATTTGGCTATTTTACTAGGTGAGTTAGGACTGATAGGCACCCTTATTTACTTTGCATATTGGTATTTTATAGGAATTCAATCCGGCTCCAAGGTTTTATATCTATTCATTCCTTTCTTTATAGTTGGGCTTAGTTTGGCGGATCCTTGGGAGGTTGGGTACTTTTGGGCCTCTGCAATCATAGCCAGGTTATAGTTATGATTAATGTCTTGATTTGTGCTTTTCAATCGGGTATAAATGGACTAGCAAGTAGTATACCCGAGCCAAAGGATACAGTGAATTATTTTATTTCTTGGCAAGGCGAAAACATTGCTTCACTCCCAGTCCCTTCAGGCCTAGCGAATAGGTCTGATGTCAAGCTATCCCGATTGGAAGGGAAAGGACTTTCTAGAAATAGAAACAACTGTATCAAAATCGCGAAAGAATACCAGGCAGATGGATACTTTTTGATTGCTGATGAGGATGTTGATTTCTTGGATGGATTTGAAAATCAAATAGAAAATGCTTTTGCGACTCACTCTGATGCTGACCTTTTATGTTTTCAAGTAAAGTCAAAAGAAGAGAATCATCCATTTAAGAATTATCCTCTTAAAAGTCATCCGGTTTCATTAAAATCAATCGATAGGATTTCATCTATAGAGATCGCTGGAAAAATGGAGGTCTTGGATCAAGTCCGATTTGATGAGCGACTTGGTTTAGGGGCCGACTTTCCCTCAGGAGAAGAAACAGCGTTTTTAGCTGATTGTATCAGATCAGGAAAAAGAATAATCTATTGCCCGGTAGCCATTGTCAGCCATCCTTTTGAGACTTCTGGAAAAAGACGGGTAAATATGTTTTCTGATCAAGCTCTACAATTAGTAGGTGGGCGCTCCTACAGAATTTACGGCCCCAAAATATCTCAAGTCTTTTTTTTCTACTCAGCAATCAAAAATTTCGGGAAGTATAGGGGGACTAGGTCTTTTTTTTCCTACTTAAAGCAGCTTCATCTAGGTGTCAGGAAGTTTAAAAACCTAAAAAATGGCTAAAGTTTCAGTCATTATTCCTAGCTATGGAAGGCCAGAATTTCTTCAAAAGTCTATCCAAAGTGTACTTAGTCAATCTTTTCAAGATTGGGAATTGATTGTTGTAGATGACAATGGGATTGGCAGTGTTTCTCAAATTCAAACCCAAACCTTATTAAGTAAATATAGAGATGATCCTAGGATTCACTACCACATACAAGAGGAAAATAGGGGAGGCTCAGCTGCTAGAAATATTGGGTGGAAATCCGCGAGTGGAGAATTCATTTGTTTCTTGGATAATGATGATGAGTTTTATCCGGAAAAACTCACAGCTCAAGTGCAATCATTGGAAAGGACTGGTTTAAAAATGACCGTTTGCAGGTTTGACTCCTTCAAAAACGGTAAAAAGGTTCGGACCTCACCCAAAGTACCTGAGATGGATAGTTATTTAATTCCTTTCGCTTTGGGTAAAATTAATTTTGCTTCGGGATCAACCCTCATGATTTCCAAATCGCTACTGGAAAAAGTAGATGGGTATGACGAGACTTTTCGCCGGAAGCAAGACGTTGAATTGATGATAAGGTTATTAGTGCAGGAGAGCCTGCATGTGGATGATCAGATTTTGGTTCGTTTGAACATAGATGATCGTGCCAATATTCCTTCGGTGGAAAACTTCAAAAAGTTTCAAAATCTCTTCAACTTAAAATTTAATAACATATTCGAAACTTTTCCTCAAAAAGCCCAAAAGGAGATTAAGCAGTATGAGATAACAGAATTAGCGAAGGTGGCACTTTGGAACAAAGATTGGAAGTTGTTTCTAAGACTTTATTTTACAGGAGGACTCAATTTCACCACTCAGTTCAATTTAGGGACAGACTTGGTCCAGAAATTTGTAACTTATTATTTGAAATGAAATTCCAAGAAATATCAATAGGCAAGACAAAGCTGAGTTTTACTTTTGTCCTATTGTTTGTTTTTAATTTTCTCTCAGCACAAGACTTGGCCAGTGTCAGAAAAAGGCTGACTGAAATGGGAGCTTATAAATCTGTCCTTAGATATGAGGATAAGAATTGGTCTTACCAAACCTTCAAAAAGAAAATCAATGACTCAAATGGGGCTTTTTTAAGAACTAATCCCCGACCTACCTCAGCGGATATTAAAAAGGATTTACTTCAAGAGGTGTTTTATTTTTTGAGAATGCAGTCTGAGGGGATGGAAACTGTCGAGCTCAATGAGATTAAAGAGCGATTGTACAAGACTTTGGCCTGGTGGGTGATTGATAAGCCACAATTCCGGTGGACGGATAGTGCCTTAGATCAACCAAGGTATCTGGGCACCATTTTGATTTTACTTTATGATACCATGCAAGCGGATTTAGCCGATCCAAAATATGCTTCAAGGATTAAGCGAATTCAAGAAGAGTCAGCTAATTATCTCCGTTACACCTGGAATTTTGGAAAAGCAGAGGATCGTTTTCTCAATTTGGGTGATGACTTGAATGAGGATGTTCAGAGAATGGGAAATGTAGGGTATAGACTTTACGCTATGACTGCTATTTCGGCTTCTTTAGATCGTGAGGATTTGATGGGGGCTGTCTCAAAAATTGCAAAGAATCAGATTCAATTTCATATCAATACCGGGCAAAGCCATCCGATCGCTTTAATGCCTGATTTTGCTTTGCATCAGCATAATTATGGAGGAGGTCAGATGTACAATCTTGGTTATGGACTAGATTGGTTTAACGATTTTGTTGCTTATGCCTACTATGTAAAAGATTCCAAGTGGGCTTTGGAAAAGGATCAACTGAAACTAATTGCTGGGTTTTTAGAAAAAGGTATTTATCCCTTTTTCCTCGAAAATAGTCAACTGGTCCAACAGGCGCTTGGGCGACATAACCAAGTGAAGTCAACCTGGATCAAATTTCCTGAAAGCAGAGCTAAACTGCTGAGAAGCTTTTTTTCAGAGGGTTCTGCTGAAAGAAAGGCAATAGATCGAGTCCTATCAGATTTGGATTTTAAGAAAAATACTGGTTTCCATAGTTTTTACAGCTCGGATTTTCTAATAGCAGACCTGCCTAAATATACAGCCTCTATCAGATTAGTATCTGATAGAACATCAGGTCAGGAAAGCGGTGATCAAGGACAAAGAAATGGAATGCAAAACTTTTTCAGTTCTGACGGAAGTTTTATCCATTATAAGCCTGGCTTTGATGAAGTGAAGGGTGCTTGGGATTGGCAAAAAGTGCCTGGGACTACAACTGCTCTTATCGACTATCCACTACCTGTAGTGCCTTATGGAAAAAACTATTCAGGTTTTTCCAGCTATGCAGGTGTCTTGAATACAGAGAAAGGCGCTCTTATAGCAGGTAACTTGCGCAGAAAGAGTGGAAGCTATGAATTAGAGATGGTGAAGTCATATCTTTTGCTCCAAGATGTTGTGTTTTTCTGGGGGTTCGGATTAAAGTATGAAGATAAAGATGAAGTCCATACCACTGTAACCCAAGAATCTCTTCGTGAAAATGCATTTTTTTTAAATGGTAGCGAAAAGTTATCACTTGGCTTGGGCTTTGAAAAGCTTATGGCAGCAGATATTCCCATTGGAGTTTGGAATGACGACACAGGCTACATTATCTTTCCTGTGGAGGAAAAAGATATTCAAGTAAGTTTGGCGGCCAAGTCAACAAATACGAAATGGGAGCAGCTAGATCAACGGAATAAGCCTGAAAATAATGAAATACCGCTTTTGACGATCAGTGTTAAGCATGCTGAAAATGCAACAATGTACAGCGACTCTTATTTTTATATGATGATCCCAGAGATTAGTAAGGAGGAATTAATCCAATTATACAATGAGGGTGCAGTAGATTTTTCATCTTTGGGAATTGAGCAGTTTACGTATTCAGGATCTAAATTTTCGCTTGTTCATGATTCCTCTGCTTGGTTTGTAAATTTCAGAAAAGCTGCTAAATCTGAGTTTACTATTTCTGATTATAATTTTTCTGTTTCAGGGCTTATTGGAGGAGCCTTCCAACTCAAAGATGAAAATTTAAACCTTAATATCACCCAAATGGAGAAAAGGGGAAGTATTGGTCAGGACTTCTTGATTACAATTGATAATTTTGGTCCAGTAAATCTATCTTCGCCTTCAGTCCTGTCCCAACCGATAAAAGTTCAGAATTCGCAATCGGGAATTCAAATATCGGGTAATACCGAAACCAAAAATCCACTAGACTTTGGCTCAACTTTCCGTTTTGACATACCTTTAAAATCCCAACAATAACTTTTGAAATTTTCCGTCCTTATCTCGATCTATTTTCGAGAAAAACCCGAAAATCTGCAATTAGCTTTTCAAAGTCTGGTCGATCAGACTCTTCAAGCAGATGAGATCATTTTAGTCAAAGATGGTCCTTTGACTCCTGAGCTAGATGAAATGATCAATAGCTTTCAGGATTTACTGCCCTTGAAGCTCATTGTCTTACCTGAAAACAAGAGCTTAGGTTATGCCTTAAATGAAGGATTGAACCACTGTTCGTTTGAATGGGTAGCAAGAATGGATACAGATGATATCTGTCATCCAGAGCGCTTTGAAAAGCAGGTAGCTTTTGTAAAAGCAAATCCTAATGTTGACTTGATTGGGGCAAATATTACCGAGTTTATAGAAGCACCCGGTGACCTGAGCAGAAAGAAGAACGTTCCAGAAAAACATGAGGATATTATTCGATTTGCATTTAAAAGATGCCCTTTTAATCATCCTACTGTTTTCTTTAGAAAATCAGCTATTTTGGAGGTAGGATCTTATCAATCAATGATCTTATTTGAGGATTATTACTTGTGGTTTCGATTGATTAAGGCAGGAAAGAGATTTCATAATCTTCAAGATTCTCTGCTTGATTTTCGACTAGGAAAAGATATGCTGGGCCGTAGACAGGGCTTACAATATGGCTTAAATGAAGCAAGGTTTTTTCTATTTGCATACCGAGAAGGACTGATACCATTCAATTCACTGGTTCGATTTCTTCTTCGATTTCCTATTCGTATTATGCCTCGTTGGTTCACCTTGTTTGTTTATAATACCTTTTTGAGGAAATAAATTTGAAAAAAGGTCTCCTTTTTTTTGGGTCTTGGCTCATTCTATTCCTGAACTCATATAGTCAACAGCTCAATGTTGGTCTTCCGATTTATGAAGAGTATTATCGGAGGCAACAGTTGGCTGGAGAGCTAGGTAGTATACATTCCTTTATGATTCGTCCATTGAGGTTGCCAGAATTAAAAAAGGATTTGGAGGACGATCTATTTCTTCAAATCATCGAAGAAGACGCGAAAATAGATTTATTAGCTCTTCCTTTAATATCTCGAAATACCTACAATTCCAAGAGACCGTACGGTTGGGGTAATAAAGGGATGCTTCCCAATGTTGGGTTTCAGACATATCTAAGTACAGGGATATTTGCAAAACTTGGATTTTTTGAATTGCAATTGCAGCCGGAGTTTGTTTTTGGACAAAACAGGCCATTTGTAGGCTTTGGGAGTGATTTTTCTACCCCAGTTCTACAATCAAGGTTCTTTTATTGGAATAATGGAGATAACCCTGAGCGATTTGGGACTAGCCCGAATAGTCGGCTATGGTGGGGACAATCTTCAGCAAAATTGAATTTTGGCGCCTTCGCTATTGGGATTTCAACTGAAAATATTTGGTGGGGACCAGGGCAATTCAATTCACTGACATTTAGCGATAATGCAGAGGGTTTTCCGCATATTACGCTAGAGACTAGAAAGCCAGCAAAAACCTTTCTTGGGAATTTTGAAGGTCAATTGATTGTGGGACGTCTGGAAAATAGTTTGCTGCCACCTACACAAATTGATTTTTTGAATCAACGATACTTCAAAGATTTTGATGGCGATTGGCGGTATTTAAATGGAATTTCGATCAGTTATAATCCCATATTTCTCCCAAATCTGTTTTTTGGTTTTAGCAGGACCTTTCAACAGTACAATAGTCTCAAAGGAGATAAGTTTTTAGATTGGTTTCCGATTTTTGAAGTATTTCAAAAGGAAGGGTTGTTTTCAAATGGTAATTCCGTTAGCTATGATAGCAAGGGTCAGGATCAGCAAGTTGTAGTTTCATTTAGATACTTGGTTCCTTCTGCCAAATTTGAAATTTATGGAGAATATGGGCGTAGAGATCACGCTTTTAATTGGCGGGAGTTTATTCTTAATCCCGAACATGCCCGAGCATATTTGATAGGCTTTCAAAAATTGATAGCCTTAAATAACGCGGATGATTTTCTTCAAATAAGAGGAGAATACACCCACCAGCAGGAATCTGTCAATAGGTACATTCGGTATCCTGGCCTAATAGGTAATCAGACTTGGCATACGCACGGGCTTGCACGAGGCTTTGTGAATAGGGGGGAAGCTTTGGGAGTAGGGGCCGGAGTGGGATCGAATGTGATGACCTTCGAAATATCAAAAGTCTCTAAACTCAATAAGCGAGGAATCCTTTTAGAACGTCTTGCAAATCATCAGGATTTCTTCTACCGAGCATTTGGTAGAAGTTCTGGGAGACAGCCATGGATTGACTACAGTATAGGTTTATTGTGGGATCAATCTTTTGAAAAATTGACTTTGGGGACTAAAATTCAACTTATCTCTAGTTATAATTATCAGTGGCAATCGAATTTAAATCGAAGCCGAGATTTTGCACAAAATGAGCTTGATTTAGCACTCTATTTAAATCTAAATCTTCTCTATCGGTTTGGGAATTGAAATTGGAAGTAGAGGTTTTTTTTCAAGCCTTTTCTATTAGTTTTGCCCTGAGTTTGAAGTGAGTAACTTTGGTACTCACTTTTTATCTTTTCGATCCTCAGTATAAGTTAATTTTGAGGGCTGAAAAGGCTTCTGACTGATAGACTTCTAGGTTTCAAGGTAAATTGGGACTGAAAGGGCGAAGCTGTACCGGATTTTAACTATTAACAATATTAGTTTTTATGCTTAAACCACTTAATGAATCAAAAATCGGCATCATAGGGCTTGGATATGTTGGCCTGCCATTGGCTGTGGAGTTTGCCAAAAAATTCCCGGTAATTGGGTTTGATATAGATCAAAAGAGAATAAATGACCTAAATGCGGGACACGATTTCACACTAGAAGTGGAGGATGAATTACTCCAATCAGTGTTAGTGAAAAGTAGCCCAAAAATAGGTTCCAAGGGGCTTTTTAATACGGCTTTATCTGAGGATCTTTTAGATTGTAATATTTACATTGTTACAGTTCCAACACCTACAGATAGGCACAATCGCCCGGTATTGACTCCCATGATTAAGGCTTCAGAGAATATTGCAAAATATCTCAAAAAGGGAGATGTGGTCATCTATGAATCTACAGTATACCCAGGGGTGACAGAAGATGATTGTGTGCCTGTTTTAGAAAGAATCTCAGGATTAAAATACAATGAGGACTTTTTTGCAGGCTATTCTCCAGAAAGAATCAACCCTGGAGATAAAAAACATACAGTAGCAAAGATCTTAAAAGTGACGTCAGGAAGCACGCCGGAAGTTGCTGAGTATGTCGATCAGCTTTACAAAACCGTAATCATCGCAGGTACGCATAAGGCTTCTTCAATTAAGGTCGCCGAAGCAGCAAAAGTGATTGAAAACTCACAACGTGATATCAATATTGCTTTCGTGAATGAACTTTCAAAAATCTTCAATCTTTTAGGTATCGATACGAATGAGGTGCTTGAGGCTGCCGGTACCAAGTGGAATTTCTTGAAGTTTAAGCCAGGCTTGGTGGGTGGACATTGTATTGGAGTAGACCCTTTTTACCTTGCTCAAAAAGCCCAGGAAGTAGGCTATCATCCAGAGATAATTTTAGCCGGTAGAAGACTCAATGATAGTATGGGTAAGCATGTGGCTACTGAAACGATCAAACACATGATGCGCAAAGATCTGAAAGTGATTGATTCAAAAGTTTTGATTTTGGGCTTTACTTTCAAAGAAGATTGCCCTGATGTGAGAAATACCCGCGTGATTGACATTTACAATGAGCTAAAGTCTTTTGATATGGATGTGGATGTCTTTGATCCATGGGCTAATTCTCAGGAAGTAGCGCATGAATATGGATTGACTTTACTTCCCGAGTCCCCGCAACTGGAGGATTATTCTGCAATTATCTTAGCCGTAGCACATAAAGAATTTAAAGGCATGGATATTTCTAAATCTTCTAATCGAGTGGTTTTCGATGTGAAAGGGATTTTAGGAAAGGGTTTAGTCGATGCGAGACTTTAAATTTCCCAATAGTAAAGTCTAATATTTTACTAATTTTGAAACAAAATTTCTGATTAGAGTAATTCTCAAAATTCTTTTTATGCAAAAATTGATTAGACCAATAATTTTTGGGTTGGTACTCGGTGCCGCCCTTTTTTCTTGTGTTCCCAATAAAAAAGTGATTTACATGCAGGAGCTCGAGGAGTCTATGGGGCCGCTTGTAGAGTCCAGTGATCGATATGGCTATCAAACAGAGGACTACCTTTTACAGGTCAATGATATTGTAGAAGTAAGTATCAAAACTACCGATCCAGAGCTTAATAAGGTTTTCAATGTGGTAGTAGCTGAAAACAATAATATGGCTCAAATGGGAGGCTCTCAAGGTGCTGGGGATGCTTTCTTCATGAATGGTTACACGCTTGATGATCAAGGAATGGTAGAAATACCCCTTGTTGGCGAGCTTAAATTTTTGGGATTGACAACCAGAGAAGCAAAAGAGCTTGTAGAGTCTAAGGTTGTTAAATATGTCAAGGAGGATGAATATTTCGTGCGCGTCAGATTAGGGGGGGTTCGATTTAGTGCTTTGGGAGAATTTAACCAATCAGGCAAATATACAATTCTCCAAAACAGGGTTACTATTTTTGAAGCAATTGCCTTCGCAGGTGATTTAAGTAGACTAGCCAAGCGAGATGAAGTTCTCCTTGTAAGACAATACCCTGATGGTTCTCAAATTCATAAAATCAATTTGCTTGACCGTGAGCTTTTAGGCTCCGAGTATTATTTTTTGAAGCCAAACGATATGATTTATGCCGAACCGATGAAAGTAAGGGAAATCGGTGCGGGGAATACCTTGGTAGAAACTTTGACCCTATTTACCACCACAGTGACAGCGATTGCGCTCATTTTGACTTTGATCCAAAATAATTAAAATATGTCTGTAGATCAGGAAGAAAATGATTTCCTACAGGAAGAAGAAAGCACCTTTGATTTAAAGGCGATTCTTCCCAAAATCCTGAGAATTTGGCCTTGGATTTTAGGTAGTTTACTTATTTCTTTAGGAATTGCATTTTATATCACGCAAACTACTCCTCCAAACTTCAGGGTTTCCTCCAAATTTTTCATTAAAGAAAATGAAAAGGGATTGTCACTTTTCGAAAACCCAGCAATGATGCAGGAGCAGGGGATGGGTCTTACCAATGAGATGATTATTCTCAGGTCTCGCCCCATTGCTAAGGCCACTCTTGAAAAGCTTGATTTTCAGGTAGAATACTATCAGCAGGGCACTTTTATACTTCAAGAAATCTATAAAAAGACTCCGATTGTGGTAGAGGTAGATTGGAAGTCTCCTCAGTTGCTCAATGGACAAATTAAGGTGACATGGACAGATGCTGAAAATTACACGATAGAGTTTCCGCAAGAAAGTTATACCCAACTCCTTCCTGACGGAAGCTATGACGCAGTTAGTGATTTGGAGCCCAAGACCTTTAAGTTTGGCGAGTGGGTAGAAACTCCTCAACTTAAAGTGAGGATAAATAATACCGCAGCTTCAAATGAGGGGAATTCCATCTTCATCCTAAGAGATCAAAACTATCTAGTGAATGTTTATTCTTTGGGTTTGATTGTTGAATTGTCAGAAAAAGGTTCCTCCATTCTTGATTTGAGTCTCATGGTAAGGAATAGGGCTAAAGGAGAAACCTATCTCAATGCGCTGATGGAGACTTATCTTGAACTTGAGCTTCAGGAGAAAAATGAAATTGCCAATAGAACAATTGATTTTATAGACAGTCAGGTAGCGGGTGTTGCGGATTCTTTAAGTTCCTTTGAAGATCAACTGCAAGACTATCGATCATCCAATCAGATTTTCAACCTTTCCACCGAGTCGTCTGCAGTATTTGATCAGTTGACTGATATCGAAAGACAAATAGCAGAAGCTAGTCTTAAGCGTCGATACTATCAAAGCCTGAAAGATTATTTGGTTCGTGAGAATTACAACGAAATCGTGGTTCCATCAGGGTTGGGGATCGATGATCCGTATCTTAATGGATTGATCGAGAACCTTTTGGAAGTACAGGTAGAAAGGTCCCGTCTCCTTGCCACTCAAACAGAACTGTCACCGCAAGTGCGGGCAGCTAATCAAAGGCTTGCCGACTTGAATACATCTATTCAAGAGATATTGACTAATGTGGAGAGTAATAACCTCATGACCATCAATGATCTTGAGAATAGAAAAAAAACTATTGAATCATCATTCAGAAGTCTTCCTCAAGCGGAGCAGAACTTGATTAAATACCAGCGTCAAGCCACACTGACTGAGAATATATACAACTTCCTTTCTGAGAAAAGGGCAGAGTCTGCGATTTCAAAAGCTTCCAATACACCTGCTAACAAGATCATCGAATATGCTAGAGCAGGAATGCTTCAGATCTCACCAAAGCCTACCAGAAATTACTTGCTAGCTGGTTTTGCTGGTTTGTTTTTGCCTATTTTGGTAGTGTTTGCCTTGGAGTTTTTCCGAACCAAAATAGAAGAACCTAAGTATCTTGAGCGAAAACTTAAAATACCTGTTTTGTCTACCATTTTGTTTAATAAGACAAAGGAGAATCTAGTGGTTTTTGGAAATGGCAAATCAGGAATAGCAGAAGGTTTCCGTTCCTTGAGATCTAATATTAAGTTTTTGGTGCCTAAGGAAAAGCAACTGACTTTCATGATTACTTCCACCATTTCAGGTGAGGGAAAGACATTTTGTGCAATGAATTTAGCATCAGTCTATTCGTTGACTGGTAAAAAGACCATATTAATTGGCTGTGATATGAGAAAGCCTAAAATCTATGATGATTTTGGTTTGAAAAATGATATCGGGCTATCTACCTACCTAAGTGGACAAGAAGATGAGTGGTCCAAGGTGGTCAAGCATTCCAATTATGAAAACCTTGACTTAATCGTGGCAGGACCAATTCCTCCCAATCCATCAGAACTTCTGTTCTCAGTCAATTTTGAGAAGTTGATCAATGAATTGAAGGCTGAATATGATGTAATCATATTGGATACTCCACCGGTTGGTTTGGTTTCGGAAACCCTCGACCTACTTACACTTGTGGATTTCACCCTGTTCGTATTTAGACAAAACTACTCCGATAAATCCTTCATCGATGCAGTAAATGGGTTGAAAGAGCAGAAAGGGGTTAAGAATATCTATGCAATTTTCAATGGCTTGGATGCCACCAAAGTGTCATATGGAGGGTATGGATACTCATATGGATATGGGTATGGATACTACGATACTGACAAGAAACAGAAAAAGCGATTTCGCATTTAATTTAGATTTTTGAAAAGTTTCATCACTAAGTATTTCAGATATTTCTCGTTTTTTTACGAGTATCTAGGTAATAAGGTCATTCTTCTGATAGTATCCAGCCTATTTGTAGGTTTATTGGATGGCTTTGGTTTAGCACTATTTATTCCTGTATTTACCATAGCCGCAGATGGGATCACCGAGGAAAACAGACAAGCCCTTGGGAATCTCGACTTTCTTTTAGACTGGATTGAGAAGTTGGGCTTTGGGCTGAATCTCAATGTTATACTGGGCGTGATGGTCAGTTTATTCGTCCTGAAGTCAATTTTGAAGTTTTTCGATGGGATCTTGAAGACAAAACTTCAGATGGAATTTGTCAAAAAGCTCCGATATGAAATGGTAGAGGGACTTGGCGGAATGAGCTACAAAAACTTTGTAAACCTTGACGCAGGTAAAATTCAAAACACTCTTTCTGGCGAAGTATTCAAGGTTACTTATAGCTTTTTGACTTATTTCAGTACCATACAATTCATGGTATTGCTGTCGGTTTACGTGACGCTAGCGATGCTTTCCAATTTTCAGTTTGCGATCCTAGTTAGTATTGGTGGATACCTTTCCAATTTTCTTTTTAAGATGATTTTTCGATTTACTGAGAAAGCATCGGTTGGTGTGACTGCATTCAACCATGAATTTCAGTCCTATCTGATTCAGGCAGTTCATAACTTCAAGTATTTGAAGGCTACTGACTACTTTGCCAAGTATAAGCTGAAGCTGAAGGCTATTATTGACTCCATAGAAGTTCAGCAGCGTAAAATTGGGGTTTACAATGCTTTTCTTTCCTCTACTCGAGAGCCGATAGTTCTCATTATTGTGGCTGTGGTGATTTTGGTGCAGGTCAATCTGATGGGAGGTCAGATGGCGACTATTCTTGCCTCTCTTTTATTCTTTTACCGAGCCTTAAACTATGTCATATCACTTCAAACTAGCTGGCAAGGATTTGTCGCGCATTATGGAGGAATAGTTGCGGCAATGGAATTGATGGAAGAGTTTCGTTCGCTAAAAGAGTCTACTGGAAAAAGGCCTGAAATTGAGCAAATCAAAGAAATCCAACTTCAAAATCTTTCCTTCGAATATAAGCAGGATATTCCTGTGCTAAAGCAGGTCAATTTAGAAGTAGAGAGACTCAAAACACTCGCCTTGGTGGGAGGCTCAGGAAGTGGCAAAACCACTATGGTAAACTTAATTATTGGGCTCTTGGAACCTGTATCCGGTGAAATTCTCATCAACGGACAAACTCGAAGTAGTTTTGATAAAGCTTCCTACCGAAAGCGATTCGGATATATCACTCAAGAGCCAGTCATTTTTAATGATAATATCTTCAACAATGTGACATTTTGGGATGAGCGATCTCCAGAAAATTTAGCAAAATTTGAGGAAGCAATTCGCCTTGCTAATATCAATACCTTTGTTAATTCCCTTCCTGAAAAGGAAAATACGAAATTGGGGGACAATGGAATGCTGGTGAGTGGTGGGCAAAAACAACGGATCTCCATAGCTAGAGAACTATATAAAAATGTAGACGTCTTGATTCTGGATGAAGCCACCTCCGCATTAGACAGTGAGACTGAGCGCTCAATCCAGGAAAATATTGACAATCTTCGAGGAAAATACACCATTATCATCGTAGCCCATAGACTTAGTACGGTGAAGAAAGCTGATAAAATACTCGTTTTGGATTCAGGGGATATAGTGGGTGAAGGGAATTTTGAATCACTTGTCAATTCTAGTAAGGTCTTCAAAAGAATGGTAGAACTACAGGAATTTTGATCAAAGAAGATAAAAAGCAATTTTTTAAAATCTTACTTTCCCCAATTGGCCTACCCACTAGAAGTATTGGGAGTTGGACCAATAGAATTCAAAGATTTCAGGAGAAAACAGGATATTTTGATAGAATTATTTCTCCAACTCCTTCTCCAGATCAACTTCATGTTTTCGCGGAAAAGAGGCAGCCTGGGAAGCTTTTAAAGCTCTTTTTAAGAAACAATCTTCAAGCTTTTCGCTACAGGAAATTTTTAGACGCAGTCCTTTCTTTTGGATCCTTATCTCAGCCTCTTCAGATCCTCGTGATGGATGATAAAAACCTGCTGGAAGCTCTCGTTTCCATCAAGCCTAATCTTCCCAAGCACTCGGAAATTATTTTTTCTTTTCATGGACATCGACTATTGCTGGGGCCTTATCTTGCTGATCGGGTTGATAAAGTTCTTTTTTTGACAAAGCGAGGCTATCTAGAGACTTTCGAAGCAAACCATCAGCATCCTCCGCTTTCATTTGTTGTGGGAAATGGTGTGCGTAGTGACCTATTCTTCCCGCTTTCTAGATCTGAAAAACGTAAGCAGCGAGAAGAATTAGGTTTTTCTGTAGACAATCCCATTATCATTTGGATGGCCAATTCTCGGCCTGTAAAAGGCTTTCACTTGTTCAAAAAGGTGATTGCAGTTCTTTTGAAAAAATATCCCAACCTTCAAATTTTAAGTATTGGGCACGAACCTGATGAATCCATTTCTTATCCCAATTGGCATCAACTTGGTAAAGTGCCCAACGAAAAATTACCTAAATATCTCCAAATAGGAGATTTTTATTTTTTCACTTCTTTGTGGCAAGAGGGCTTTGGACTTTCGCTTGCTGAAGCGGTCAAATGCGGAAATTTCGCATTAGCCTCAAATGCGGGAGGTATACCTGATGTAGTATCAGGCTGTCCCTTTGCAGAATTAGTAATGGAACCAAATAGTATTTCCAGTTGGGTGGAAAATTTTGATAAGCTTCTCACCAAAAAGTCCAGTAATACTATCAGTGATGAGGAAATGAGAGGTTGGCTTTCAAACTGGCATGATTATCAGGCTTGGGAAAGAAACTATTTATATGCGCTTGAATCCTAGTCTATGTGTGGCATAGTCGGAAAATATTCTCTTAAAGGTTCTATATCAAATGATGATGAACAAAGGCTAAAGGTCGCTTTGGATTTGCAGAATCATAGAGGTCCTGATGCTCAGGGGATTTGGAGAGGGGATTCTGCGATCCTTGGACATAATAGGCTTTCCATCATTGATCTTTCTCAGGCAGCTGATCAACCGCTTTACAGGGCGGATTTGGGATTGAGAATCATATTTAATGGTGAGATCTATAATTACCAGCTGCTTAGAAGTTCTTTGCAAAAACAGGGATACGAATTCACAACAACTTCCGATACGGAGGTAATTCTGGCGGCTTATGCTCATTGGGGAAAAGCACTTTGTGAGTATCTGACAGGTATGTTCGCATTTGCTATTTGGGATGAGCAGAATGAAGAGCTGTTTATAGCAAGAGATCGATTTGGAGAGAAGCCCATCTTTTTTATAAATCATGGAAATGGGTTTTATTTTGCCTCTGAGTTGAATGCTTTGAGAACCATTTATCCCAGGGAGTTGACGATTAATCAGGATGCTGTCATAGACCTTGTCGAGTATCTTTATATCAATTTACATCATTCTATTTATCAAGAGGTAAGCGTATTTCCTCCAGCCTCTACGCTTTCGATTTCCAAAGATGGAGCCAAGAATTGGGGTCAATACTACAAATACCCCACCCAAGTTGGAGAGAATATTGATTTTGATTCGCTGAAAAAACAGACAAAAGAGAAACTGTTCCAAACAGTGGAAAGAGAACTGCATGCTGATGTACCGGTAGCAACTTTTCTCAGTGCAGGAGTAGACTCTGGCTTGATCACTGCTATAGCTCATGAGATCAAACCAGACTTGCAAGCTGTGACCATGGCTACTAATGAAGAGGCCACTGATGAGACAGATGGAGCAAAGTCTTTAGCTAGAAAACTGGGGATAAAGCATGAGATTGTTCCAGTAAACACAGATTCTCTCGAAGTATTGGGTAAAATACTTACTGATATTCAGCCTTTGGCAGATGCTTCATTAATTCCCAGTTTCATGGTAACGGAGCAAATTAAAGATCGTTATACGGTGATGCTTTCAGGAGATGGAGGGGATGAGATATTCGGTTCCTACAATCGGCCAAATCGATATCTGAAACTGAAGCGAAAAAGTATACCAGGTGGGCAACAGTTTATTGATTGGGCATTCTCAGTCAAGAATCCAGCCCTTTCTGGCAAACTAATGTCCTTTCTCAATGACCAAAAAAGGATGTTACTAAATGGATGGCAGGGTTTATATTCACGTCATAATCTCTCTGGCGGGAGCCTTTTTCAATCTATATTTCGGTCAGGAAAAGAGCAGAACTATCCAAAATCTTTGATCCCATCACTCGAAATAGACTATAAAGGGAATTTTGAGAAACTTACATTTGGACTGGATGTGAAAACCCGACTCCCTGGAGATTTTCTTTTTAAAGTAGATAGTGCCGCTATGCACTCTTCGGTGGAAGTGAGAGCTCCTTTTCTAGATCATGAGTTAGTTGACTTCCTATCTAAGGTTCCAGTGGAATCACTGATGCCAAATGGGGTGGACAAAGAGTTGAGTAAGTCGCTTCTTTCTGATTATAGTGGCGAATCATGGCATCCACCCAAGCGTGGTTTTACGATTCCTTATTGGCTTTATTTACAAGGTCCATGGGGAGATCAATTAGAATCGTTTCTTGATGAGGGTTTATCCGAATCTTATTTTAATTTTAATAAGGAAGGAATTCGCTCCATCCTTCAGCAGCATAGACAGCGATCAAATAGTACTTATGCACGTATTCTATTTTCATTATTGATTCTCGAAATCTGGCTGAGAGCATTTCATTTGAAAAAAGAACTGGTCTTTCTTTCCAAAAAGCAAAAAATAAAATGATCATCGCGGAAATAGCCCAAGCCCATGATGGAAGCCTTGGAAATGCCTATGCTTACATTGAAGCATTAGCTGCGACAGGGGTTGACGCCATTAAATTCCAAACTCACATTGCAGAGGCTGAGAGTTCAATCCATGAGCCATTTCGGGTGAAATTTTCAAAGCAGGATGCTACCAGATTTGAGTATTGGAAGCGAATGGAGTTTTCTTTGGATCAATGGAAGGCCCTCAAGGCGCACGCTGATGCTCATGGTATAGAACTGATTTCATCTCCATTTAGCAATCTCGCAGTCGATTGGCTCGAAGAAATTGGTGTAAAGCGATATAAAATAGGGTCTGGTGAGGTTTCCAACTGGTTAATGCTTGAAAAAATTGCCAAAACCGGAAAACCTATCATTCTGAGTTCAGGGATGAGTAGCTGGGAGGAATTGGATCAAACAGTGGAGTTTTTGAAAAAGTATGGAAACTCCCTATCTATTTTACAATGTACAACAGCTTACCCCACTGCTCCAGAGCAATGGGGACTCAATGTAATCCAAGAGTTAAAGGACAGATACCAATTGCCCATTGGTTTTTCTGATCATAGCGGAGATATTTTTGCATGTCTATCAGCTGCCTCCTTAGGAGCAGAGATATTTGAATTTCATGTTGTTTTTGATAAAAGACAGTTTGGGCCTGATACTCTCGCCAGTATCACTATAGATCAGACAGAGCAAATGGTGAAGGGCATTAAGGCTATTCAAAAAGCATTGAAAAACCCTATCGACAAAACTCAGATCAAGCCTTTTCAAGATTTAAAAAAGATTTTTGAAAAAAGTTTGGCTGTCAATCGTGCAATGAAAAAAGGAGACATCATCCAGCCTGAATTTTTGGAAAGCAAAAAACCGAAAGGCTTTGGGATAGATGCAAAGGACTATGCCGAGGTAATTGGAAAAAAAATAAACAAAGATCTTTCTCAGTGGGGGTTTTTAAATTGGGAGGATCTTGAAAGCTAATATGAACAAACGAAAAATCTGTGTTGTAGTCACTGCAAGGCCATCTTATTCCAGGATTATGACGGCCCTTCAAGCTATCAAGGAGCATCCTGACTTGGAGCTTCAATTGGTAGTCGCGGCCTCGGCACTTTTAGACCGATATGGGTCTGCTATCAATTATATCCAAAATGACGGCTTTGAGATTGCAGCTAAGGTATTCAATGTCCTAGAGGGAGAGAATCTCACTGCAGCAGCCAAAACTACCGGGATCGGAATTCTTGAATTATCCACTGTCTTTGATAATTTATCTCCTGATATAGTCGTCACGGTTGCAGATAGGTTTGAAACCATGGCAACGGCTATCTCTGCTAGCTATATGAATATTCCGCTCGCCCACGTACAAGGTGGAGAAGTGACTGGAAATATTGATGAAAAGGTGCGGCATTCTATCACCAAGCTTGCTGATTATCATTTTGTCGCATCTGAAAGTGCGCAGCAGCGGGTAATTAGACTTGGAGAAGATCCAGAATATGTATTTAATACAGGTTGTCCAAGTATTGATTTAGCAGCTAGAATTCTCGAACGACCTGATTTTAATTTCGACCCTTATCTCAAATATGGGGGAGTGGGCTCTAAGCCTGATTTGTCCAAAGGATACTGGGTGGTTATGCAGCATCCGGTCACTACTGAGATTCAAAAATCAAGGGCCCAAATTGAAGAGACCCTTCATGCAGTGTACAATCTCAATGAGCCTGTTCTTTGGTTTTGGCCAAATGTTGATGCAGGAGCAGATGGTACAAGTACTGGAATCAGAGCGTTTAGAGAAATGCATGAATTGGAAAACTTCCATTTTTTCAAAAATATGGAGCCTAATGATTTTTTGAGATTATTGATCAATTCAAAAGGGTTGATAGGCAATAGTAGTGTAGGAATTCGAGAGTGCGCCTACTTAGGAGTACCGGTAGTGAATATTGGAAGTAGGCAAAATGCTCGAGATAGAGGTCATAATGTCCTCGATGTGACTTATAACAGAGATCAGATTTTTGACGCAATCAAATCTCATCAGCAAAACGGAAAAGCAAACTCATCTCATGTTTATGGAGGAGGGGATGCCGGTACCAAAATAGCCGAACTATTGGCTTCTTTACCACTTCGTTTTCATAAAACAATCATGTATTGACTAAAATAAAACAGTATGGTTAGGAGTGATTTTGATATTAGAGATGCTCAAAGACTAGAAGATATAGTAGATTGCATCGAAGAAGGTACTTACGGCGAAGCACCAAAGAACTTAATTTCATTTTTAGATAGCTTGCCACAAACTCCCGCCATGAACTTTCTTAGGACATTGGCTGTCCCTTTTTTATTTCATGATTTTGAGGATAATATTCACCTTGACAAGGATCCGATCAGCCATTTTTCTACTACACTCCTAGAGTTAAAAGAGAAAATAATGGGCCTGGTAGCTATGGGGAATTATGAGAGAGTCTTTTCCGGAGCGCTTGAATATACTCCTGAGGATACCTTTGCCAAAGAAATAAAGGTGCATACAGGGCAACATTATGGGACTTTATTCAGTGCTTTTGACTCCAAAAGCTATTTTGAGGAAGCCAAAAAATTACTGGAACTTCGATTGAACCGAAATGGAATATCTTTTTCAGACTTAAGCAAGTTGACCGTGCTTGATCAAGGCTGTGGGGGTGGGCGGTACACCACCGCGTGGAAATTACTAGGCTCTAAGGCTTGTACAGGGATTGATTTTTCAGAGATAGGGCTGGAAGATGCCAAAAAAAGAGTTTCCATGGCCAATATCGATAATGTAGATTTTGTACAAGGATCAGTATTAGAAATGCCCTTTGACGAGGATACTTTCGATATTGTTTACAGCAACGGGGTGTTGCATCATACAGAAGATTGGAAAAAAGGTATTTCTGAACAGCTGAGGGTATTAAAATCAGGTGGATGGGGTTGGCAATATTTAATCGAGAAACCAGGAGGTATTTTTTGGGATCAAATTGAAATTCTAAGAGCAATACTTCGTAAAGTGCCAAAACCTTTTGCCCAGCAAACCCTGAAGGGCCTAGGTATTCCTCCGAATCGAATTTTTTATATGCTTGACCATGTGATGGTTCCAATCAATACTCGAATTACCCCTGATGAACTTTCCGAAGAATTAGAAAGAAATGGTGCGATTGAAATAGTTCGATTGAATAGAGGTGCTGATTTTGATAGAGTAGAGCATATCTATCAAAACGTACCGGGAGCCAAAGAAAAATTCGGAGTAGGGGAAAACAGATTTGTATTTAAGGAAGGATGAGATCGAGCCTGCCTGAGGCAGATAGGCATGAAGGAATCCACGCACTTGGGATGACGGTCATAAATGCGAGATTCTCCCGAATAGTATTCGGGACAGGCCATGTGACAGCAGAAAACCAATTATAACCATATGAAAATGCCTTTTTCGAAATAATGAAAATCCTAGGCCTTATTCCAGCTCGAGGTGGCTCCAAGGGTATTCCCGGGAAAAATATCAAACTCCTAAACGGTAAGCCTCTTTTAGCTTATACCTTTGAATCAGCTCAGAAAAGCAGTTTATTATCTAAAACTATCTTGAGCTCAGATGATGCAGAGATTATTCAAACTGCCCAAGAACTAGGATTGGAGGTGCCTTTTGTCAGGCCGACAAATCTAGCTGATGATAAAAGCCCTACATTACCCGTAATTCAGCACGCACTTCGATTTTTTTTAGAAAAGGGAGAGAACTTTGATGCAGTTTGTTTGCTGCAGACTACTTATCCTTTCAGAGCTTCAGGATTGATAGATAAAGCTATTGAGAAATTTATCCAAATGGATGTGGATGCGCTGATTTCAGTTTTGCCGGTTCCTCATGAGTTCAACCCCCATTGGGTATTCGAACCAGATAATTCAGGTCTACTAAATATATCTACTGGCGAGAAAAAAATAATATCCCGACGTCAAGATTTACCTCCTGCATACATTCGGGATGGAGCTATTTATCTCACAAAGGCAAAAACACTATTGGAAGAGGGCTCTTTATATGGTGATAGTTTAACCTATTTCGAGACAGACCCATCTAATTATGTCAATTTAGATACCTTTCAAGATTGGCAAAAAGCAGAAGAATTGGTTTTAAGATTATCCCCCAAAATCTAAATGTGCGGAGTTGCAGCTATTGTAGGGCCTAAGGCTAGTCTTCAGAATCTCGAAGGAATGCTTGCCTTGCAGCATCATAGAGGGCCTGATTTTACAGGATATTGGGTTGAACCAAATCAAATTGCCCTTGGTCATAATAGACTCTCAATTATTGACCTCTCGGCTGCTGCTAATCAGCCTTTTGTGTCCTCGGATGGAAGATACCACTTGGTTTTCAATGGAGAGATTTACAATTACCTTGAATTAAAGCAAAAACTTCGTTTTGATTTTGAATTCAAAACCAATTCTGATACAGAGGTACTACTCGCTGCATTTATAAAGTGGGGCAAAGACTGCCTTGCAGAATTAAATGGGATGTTTGCTTTTATCATTTGGGATAAAAAAGACCAATTCCTTTTTGCTGCTAGGGACCGATTTGGGGTGAAGCCATTATATTTTTCCCAACTTGCAGATTCTCTGATTTTGAGTTCTGAGATTCGTCCTCACTGGCAAATTGGCATTCCCAAAGTTCCAAATTCTGATGTTTGGCATTCCTATTTGACCAAAGGTCAATATGGTATGCCTGACGAGACATTCTGGAAAGGAATCCATCAAATCCCCGGAGGTCACTATCTGACCTTCAAGAATGGTGATATTGAAATTCGATCCTGGTATGACTTCGTTGCCAGGTCTATGGCACTGATGAATCATCAGGAAAATGATGAGGAAGCTTACATTCTTGATTTGCTTAAGGACTCGGTACAGCTAAGGTTTAGGGCAGATGTTCCAGTTGGCTTTAATTTGAGTGGAGGACTTGATTCCAGCACTTTGTTGGCATTAGTTTCTGATGCTTATCCAGATGAAAAAAAAATAGAGGCATTTACGTTCTTCACAGGTGATGAGCGATATGATGAACTGCCTTGGGTTCGGCAGATGCTTGTTGGAAAGCCTTACCCTCTGAATATCTGTAAGCTGGAAGTGTCAGATATTCCTCACCTCACTCAGAAAATAGCCTCGGTTCAGGATGAACCTTTTGGAGGTATTCCCACTCTTGCCTATGCTAAGGTATTTGAAGAAGCGAGAAAAAAAGGCATTTTGGTTTTGTTGGATGGTCAAGGCTCTGATGAGGCTTGGGCCGGCTATGATTATTATTTAAAAAACACTACATCCTTGATTCAGGGGACTAATACCTCGCCCGTTAGGCCTGAAGCACTCACGAATAGCTTAAAGAGCATGGGGAGCAGAGAAATACCTATGCCATTCTCTGATGAACTGTTGAACAAACAATTTCGAGATATATTCTACACAAAAATCCCCCGTGCACTTAGGTTTAATGATAGGGTAAGTATGGCTTTTAGTACTGAGTTGCGCGAACCTTTCTTGGATTATAGGCTGGTTGAATACGTCTTTTCAAGATCCAGGGATTTTAAAATTAAAGATGGTCAGCAAAAATGGCTCCTACGAAAAATTGCTGCTAAATACTTGGGAGATGATATCGCTCTAGCTCCCAAAAGACCACTTCAGACTCCTCAGCGTGAATGGCTTGGTGGTCCACTAGCCTCATGGGTAGAAGAAAAAATAGAATTTCTCAAAGCAAATATTGATTGGTTTGATCCAGAAAGCTTAGACGTGATATGGAAAGAGTATAAAAATGGAAATCAAGAGAACAGTTTTTACATCTGGCAGTGGGTAAATACAGCGGAGGTATTTCAATGAAGCGAATTTGTTTTTTAATCCCCGACGGCGTTGGTATTCGCAACTATCTGTATTCTGATATACTTCGAGATTTAAAATCAGAAGGTTTTGAGCTTTCTGTATGGCATGGTCTTGATCCAAAAATCATAGATCAATCCCAACTAAGAATAGGTTTTAGACCGGAATCTTTTCCCCTTGCTACCTTCAAAGAAGATGCTGTTACTCAGCTTTTCCGGGAATCTACCTGCTATGCTCGTCTATTGAGGGGACAAGAAATCACTTCAAACCCCACAATTCTTTCGAATTGGCATAATGGGAAATTCTCTTTTCAAAAGAAAATGCTCATTAAGCTTTCTGAATTGCTAGGTAGGACCTTTAGGAAGTATGAGAATATTCTCCAAACAGAAAAGCTTCTAGTTTCACGGCTAAGAGGTAGTCAGGCATATAAAGTTTATAAAAAGCAGCTTTCTGAAATCAAGCCTGATATTTTGTTTTGTACTCATCAACGAATGCCGGCAGCGACACCTGCGATGCTGGCAGCATCAGATCTCGGCATCAAGACAGTAACAGCTATTTTTTCATGGGATAATTTGCCAAAAGCAAGGCTTGCTATTCGCCCGGACTACTATCTAGTGTGGTCTGAATATATGGCAAAGGAACTACAGTTTTTTTATCCAGAAATCAAGGAAGACCAAATACGTGTCACTGGAACACCTCAGTTTGACTTCTATACAAAGACTGATGATATCATGTCCAGAGAAGAATTTGCAGCCGAATTTGGACTTGACCCTGAAAAGAAATGGGTTTGTTTTTCAGGAGATGATGCTAAAACTTCACCTCATGATTCCTCCTATCTCAGAGATGTGGCACAGGCACTCGCTGATCAGCAAGATATACAGCTTGTTTTCAGACAAGTACCAGTAGAAACCACGGCAAGATATAGCAAAGTTCTGGAGGATTTTCCGAAGGTAGTTCATATCAACCCTTTCTGGGAAAAGGGGAAATATTGGCAACAGTTTTTCCCATATCCGAAAGATGTTTCGCACTTGGTAAATTTGGCTTATCACTGTGCTACGGTAATCAACATTGGTTCCACAATGGCATTGGATTTTGCGCTTTTTGATCATCCTGGGCTTTTTTTGAAATATGATCATGAAGAAAATCAAGAGTGGAAAACCGAAACAGTTTATTGGTTTCAGCACTTCAAATCTATGGATGGGCTTGATGCAGTTGGCTGGATTAATTCCAAGGATGAAATCCTGACTAAAGTCCGACTAGCAATCGATCATCCAGATAAAGTAGCCACCGACCGACAAGTGTGGCTTAAAAAAATAACTGTAGATCCAAGGGTACAACCTGCCTCTAATAGAATTCTACAAGAATTAAAAAACCTGATCTAACTCGAAAATGCACATTTGTTTTTTATCCCAAGAGTTTCCTCGAAAAGGAGCTTCTCACGGGGGAATAGGTACCTTTTTAGCAACTTTCACTCGATCCCTCATCAACCGCGGTCATCAAGTTACGGTGGTCGGGGTGACAGGAAGTAAGTTTGAAGATCAGGTGATGGATGGAGTTCGTGTTGTGAATTTTCCGGGTAGCAAAGCTCAGTTGATTGCTTGGTGGAGAAATTACCAGCGCGTGGATGATTTTTTGACTACTCTTCACAAAGAGCATCCCATTGATATTGTAGAAGGCTCAGAGCTAACCTTGGCATTTTTGAACAAAAAGAAGGGGATAAAATATGTAATCAGATTGCATGGTGGACATCATTTTTTCGCAGAAGGAGAAAAGAGAAAAGTTAACAAGTGGAAGGCTTATCAGGAGAAAAAATCATTTTCAAAAGCGGATGCTTTTATCGCTGTTTCCAATTATGTAAAAACGCATACTGAAAAATTTCTTTCATACCACTCTAGGCCGATCGAGGTGATCAATTACCCAATAAACCTAGATAAATTCTATCCTTCTAATCCAAAAAAAGTCAAACCATTTAGACTGGTTTTTGCAGGTACAGTCTGTGAAAAAAAGGGTATAAGGCAATTGATGCAGGCTATCCCATCCATTGCTTCAGATTTTCCTGATGTTCATTTGGAAGTGTTTGGTAGGGATTGGATGTTCCCAAACGGGAAATCTTATATAGAGTTTTTGAGGGAAACGATGCCAAAACTAGCCTTGGAAAAAACGACTTTCCATGGTCCTGTGGCTCATGATGAGCTACCCGGCCATTATGAACAAGCAGCGATCTGTATATTCCCTTCTCACATGGAAACGCAGGGCTTGGTGGCACCGGAGGCTATGTCGATGGAGAAAGTAGTTGTTTTTTCTAAAACAGGCCCAGGTCCTGAGACAATCAGCCATGGAGTAGATGGCTGGCTATGTGACCCTCATTCTCCTGAAGATATTTCGAAAACTGTGAGGGAGGCATTCAGCAAGATGGATGAATTCGAAAAAATTGGTAAAGCAGCTAGAAAAAAAGTGATCTCCAAATTCGAAACCGAAATGGTCACCGATAAAAACCTTGCTTTTTATCAAAAGTTGATAGCCAAAAAATGAGGTTTTTGGTCGTAGGCCATGTAGTTCATAAGTATCAAAATGGTTCATACTATGCCTATGGACCCTATGTCAGGGAAATGAATCTCTGGTTTAAGTATGTGGACAAGGTTATTATAGTGGCACCTTTGAACAAGGAAATCGATCCAGATCCGATCGATTTACCCTATAAGCACGATCAGGTAGTGTTTTTTCCAGTTCCTGAGTTTTCTACCCAGTCTGTAAAAAATATTTTATCTACGCTTTTTCACTTACCCGGAATTTTCTGGACTGTAATAACTGCCATGCGGTCGGCAGACCATATTCATTTACGTTGCCCGGGAAACATGGGCTTAATTGGGGCTTTGGCGCAGTTTTTCTTTAGGAATAAAAATAAAACAGCTAAGTATGCTGGCAATTGGGATAGGAGCAGTGATCAACCTTTTAGCTACAGGTTGCAGCAAAAAATTATATCTAGTCCATTTTTAGCTCCAAAAATGAGAGTTTTGGTTTACGGTGAGTGGCCAAACGAAACCGAAAATATTGTCCCGTTCTTCACAGCTACCTATTCAGAAAGAGATATTGTTCCCTTATCCAATAAAGAAATAAACCTGAAGAAGGAAATAAACCTCATATATGTGGGTGGCTTATACGATGGAAAGCAGCCCCTGATTTCGGCAAAGGTATTGTTGCAGCTAATCAAAAAAGGTTACTCTGTAAAGCTCGATTATTTTGGAGAGGGTCCTGAGAGAAAATCAATTGAAGACTTTCGAGATGGTAATAGTCTAGAGAATTCACTTTTCCTACATGGAAACGTCAAGGCAGATCAGGTGAAAAAAGCCTTTCAAGAAGCTCATTTTCTTATTTTTATTTCGAAAAGTGAAGGATGGCCCAAAGTTGTGGCTGAATCTATGTTTTGGGGATGCTTACCCGTAACCACTCCTGTTTCCTGCGTACCTCAAATGCTTGATTTTGAAAATCGTGGGGAATTGGTAAAGGGTCATGTGGACGAGATTGCTGAGCGTGTTGAACACTTGATACTGGCTCCTGACTTATATCTTCAAAAATCCCAAAAGGCAGCGGCCTGGAGTAGATCTTACACTTTGGAGCGGTTTGAATCTGAAATTAGATCGTTGATTTACCCAGAGAGTTTAGCGGGATGAGAATTTTGCAATTGATAGATACTTTGGATCCTGGAGGAGCAGAGCGGATGGCTGTGAATATGGCGAATACATTCCATGAAATGCAAATCCCCAATTGTCTGGTTGTCAGTAGATCCCAAGGCCAACTAGGCTCCCTAATCATAGATCAAAATTCGGTTTCCATTCTGGGGAAGAAAAATACATTTGATATAAAAGCCTTTTGGAAGTTACGGGCTATTGTAAAAGAATTTAGGCCAGATATTATTCATGCTCACAGTACCTCTATTTACTGGGCTATTGGACTTAAGTTTATCTTTTCAAGGGCCAAACTCATTTGGCATGATCACTTGGGAATAAGTGAGGATGTCATAAAAAATAATCCCCGTCATGAGCTCAAATTGATGGCGCCATGGATAGACTTGGTAATTACTGCAAATGAATCAACGGCTGCTTTTTGGGTAGATCAAAAGTTTAAGAGTACAGACAAAATCCAATACCTAGCAAATTTCCCTTACTTGAAAGTCAAGAAAAAAGTAAAAAGTGATGTTTTTACTTTTTTGCACTTGGCTAATTTCAGATCAGAAAAGGGCCAAAAAACCTTGATCTTGGCATCTAAAAGATTGTCCGATACAGGGTTGAAATTCAAGGCTCGGCTAGTAGGGAAAAAAGTCGATATTGACTGGTGGGAAGCATGTAGTCAAATGATTTCGAAATTAGGGCTGGCAACTCATGTTTTTTTGGAAGAGGCAAGAGCTGATGTGGATCAATTAATGGCAGAAGTAGATGCTGGGCTGGTGGCCTCGGATAGGGAAGGTTTACCCGTTGCTTTGTTAGAGTATGGCTTGGCAGGTCTTCCCGTAATCAGTACTGATGTTGGGCAATGCCCCATGGTACTGGAAAAGGGGAAGTACGGTGAGCTTGTCAATCCTGGAGATGCAATTGGCTTGGCGGATGCTATGGAAAAGCTGATTGCGAACCCTCAAACTGCCATAGAATCAGGTCAACGATTTCAAACCCACATTCATGAATCCTACGGGGCCTCATTTTTTATTGAAAAATATGCGGATATTTTGGAACGAAATTTCCATCAGAAACTAACTCAAAATTGATAAAGTATCTTATTCAAAATAAGTACCCCATTGTGCTGATAATAATCCATATTTTATTGGGTTTTTCAGCCACACTGACCCCTTATGCGATAATTGCTTGGTTTTATCTAGTTCTTATCACATCAGCTATCCAAGTTCTTAAGGAGAAGGATTCAATCTTTGTTTTGGTTTCTTTGATTTTTTACCTGATTTCATTCGAATTGATTTCTAGGATGGCCAGGACCTCACCTTTTATTCCTTATGAGCTAGGTAAGTATTTGCTTTGCGCTGGTCTTATATTTGGTTTGCTGCGATATAAGACAATTGGAATCATGGGCTGGATTATGCTAATATCTTTGATTCCTGGTTTTTTTATTGATGTGTCTGGTCAGGTTCAGCAGTCAGATATTATTTTTAATATCCTAGGTCCAATAAATGTGGCATTGGCCATTGCATTCTTCAATAGAAAGCGATTGACTTCGCTCCAATTAGGTAAAATTCTCAGACTGATGATTTACCCAATTTTGGGAGTATTAGCCTATACATTTGTGAAAACTCCTGATTTTGACGAAGTGGAATTTGTCTTAGGTGCCAATGTGGATTTGAGTGGAGGATTCGGTTCAAATCAGGTGTCAACCTTATTCGGACTGGGTACGCTTTTTATATTTATCTTGATGGTAAACAAATGGGAGTTTTCAGGCTACTTTATCCTGGATGCTTTGGTGTTGTTTGCACTTTCTTTCCAGGGGTTACTCACCTTTTCACGAGGTGGTATGCTCGGTGCAGTGTTGGGTATAGTTGTTATCTTATTTTTCCTTAGATCAGCACCTTCATTCAAACGCAAAAAATATCAGGTACCTAAAGTTGGTAAATATGTCCTTCCGGGTTTATTGATAGCAGCATTAGCGTATGTTGTCGTTGATCAAATTACCAATGGCTTGCTCAGTCTCAGGTATCAAGGAGAGACCATGGGGACCATTCAGGGGTCTAAAGAAAAGTCATTGTATACCATCACAACCGGCCGTCTTGATATTTTTCTGGGTGATCTGAATCTTTGGTTTGAGAACTTTATTTTTGGGGTTGGGGCAGGAGCTTCTAGATTTTTAAGAGAGACAATGACAGGTACGGTAGCCCATGTTGAGGTGAGCCGCTTACTCGCCGAGCACGGCTTATTTGGATTGATATATTTCTCAGTGCTCTGTATTGCTGGTTTAGTATTGCTTAAGTACAATGAAAACCCAATGATCAAAGGAATTCTTTTTGCACTTTATCTGGTGGCTGTCTACACCTCTTTTCATGCTGCAATGAGGACTTTTGTCACACCTGCTCTGATAGGTCTTAGTTTGCTTATGATTAGAGCTCCTAAAAAAGTAGACCCTAAAAAGGTCAAGAAAAAAAGAAAAGTACCACAATTAATTTTGGAGTAATCCGATCTTCAGATTTTGAAAAAAAAGTTGCTGGAAAACATAATTCTTCCACTTGGAGATCAGTTGACAGGCGGAAGTTTTATCAAGAAATTAAAATATTGGCGGGAGGTCTGTGACCTTTCTCAAAATGAACTGAACAATCTCCAAAAAGAAAAGCTATCAAAAATCCTGGAATTCGCCAGCTCAAATTCTCCTTTTTTCAAAGCTTTGGCCATTCCTCATTCTAGCGAACCATATGAATGGCTTGCCAATTTTCCAATCCTAAAAAAGCAGCAATTTCGAGATCATTTGTCTGAATTTTTGACTACCAATAATCTCGAAGGCCTTACCGCGATTACTTCATCTGGTTCGACAGGTCCACCTTCCAAGATTTACTTCAATAAAGAAGAGCTAAGTAGTAATCGGGCGCTTCAAGTTTTGTGGTGGGAGTGGGCAGGGTATCGATTTGGTAATTCGATCTTGCAAACAGGGGTCAATATGCAACGATCCAAGGAGAAGGCAATCAAAGATAAATTATTGAATACACGATACATATCTGCGATGAGCCATAGCGAAGCTGAGATTTTGAGAGAACTTCGACTTTTGCAGAAGTCCCCCAAAGATCACTTCGTGGCATATGCTTCTAGCCTATATCTTTTTGCTAAGACTTCTTTGGATCATGGAATTTCAAATATTCAATTCAAGTCAATTATTTCTCTCGGTGAAAAACTGTTGCCGCATTTTCGAGAAACTATTGAGAAGGCATTTTCATGTCAAGTCTTCGACACCTATGGTGCGTCTGAAGGCTTTTTGATAGCAGGGCAGTGCTCTGAAGGGACATACCATATCTATAGCCCGCATTTGATAATAGAGATACTCGATGATCAAGATCAAGAAGTCAATCCGGGGGAAAGCGGAAGGGTGGTCTTGACGGGACTCGATAATTTTACCACTCCGCTCATTCGCTATGAAGTAGGCGATATGGCTGTGAAATCGAAGATTCAAAAGTGTAGCTGTGGTATGGACCTACCCATCTTGGGTGAAGTAATTGGTCGACAAACGGAGTTTCTGATCACACCAAAAGGAAAGTACATTACGGTACAAAACGTGGTCCGCATTATGAAGCACTTCCCTGAGATAGGTCAATTTAAGCTAGTCCAAGAAGTAGCCGACCGTATTAGGCTGATATATACGACGGATGAGCATATCCAAGAAATCGATCATACAAAGATTCTCGGCATGTTTGAAGAGATATTTGAAGAGCCGCTAGGGATGGAGTTCAATCGGGTTGACTCCCTGCCAAAAGCCAAAACAGGGAAGTTTCAGTTGATTGAAAATAACCTAGGATCTACCTGATGAAGATTCTAAAAAAAATAAAACCTCACAAAGTAGATTTACTTGTTTTTGGCTTGAAAAAGGGGGAATCAAATTATTCTGCTCAGGTTAAGGATCTAGCTTTTCAACTTTCTTTTGATCCTAAAAGCCACTCCTATCAGATACGAGAACGAGGGCAGATTATCCATCGCAGCAATATCTATTTCAATAGTTTCCTGCTTCGTGCTTTTGATTTTGATCAGCCTATGATCACCATAGGCGACTGTGTGACCATTGATGCGTATAAAGGGCAAGGGATTTATCCTTGGGTAATCACGGAGATAGTAAAAGAGCATCTTCTCAAGTCACATATTTATATGCTTGTAAGTCCTCAGAATATTCCTTCGATCAAGGGAATTCAAAAGGCCGGGCTTAGAAAATTAGCTCGCATTAGATGTTTAAAAATTGGACCTGTATATTTGGGTAAAAAATTAGAACTTTTTGATTGAATCAGTTTCCATTCATTTGGCAGAAGTCCACAGAGAACTTGTCTCTGAGGATTATTTGAAATTCGAAACTCAACAGGAGGGACCTTTTTCTACTTACCAAATTGAGTTTAAGAAAAACTGTCAAGTAGCAGTTTTACGAGTAGACTTCAAGCTTTCTGAAAAGCCACATTTCTTTCGGAGTTCAGCCTATCAATGGATATCTCCAGAGGATGTAGATGCGATCGCCAATTACCATTCACCCAAATTGATGAAATTTGCGAATGAGTGTTATTTATTGGGAACAACTACTCTAGGAGCTTGGAAATGGAATAAAAAAAACAATTCGCTGAACTGGTACTTAATTCATTCGGATTTAAACCCTGTTTTTAGGTATAATGAAGATGATTACCGAGTTTGGAAAAAGCAATTTGAAGTAAGTGCAGGCAAGAAATTTTCTTTAGGCGTTTTTTTTGGACCAGGGCCAGTGCCTGAGTTTGCCAGAACCCCGCTCGGCTTTGCTCCTACGATTTGCTTTACAGATCATTGCGATTATGACACCCTAGACCTACTTCAGGCACAACGGGAGCTATTTAAAAAGAATCATATTCGAACCACTAAAGGGGTCTTTCTACATACTTATTCCCATAAAGGTGAATATGCAGCCTTGGATCAAAAGCTAGTACTTGAAGAAATAAAGAAATGGGAGAAAGATGGTCATGAAATCGCCTACCATGCCTTTAGTAGATCATTTCGAAAAGAGAGCTGGGAAGAGTATCAAGAATTTGAAACTCCAAGCAGTTTGAAAACTATTCAAACCTATATTGATCATGGATTTCATCAATACAACTTTTCCAAGCAATCTTTTTCTTCCCAGAGAGAATGGCTCCAGCATATGCAAATAAAAGGCGTCAGATATTTTTGGAACTATGTGGATGGTATGGAGGCAAACTCAAGATCTCACAATCAACTGATGCCTAGTCATTCATCAATTAGCGCGATATTCCAAGAAAAGTGTAGTGCCAAACGTGCTGGATTAGATTACGATAAAAGTAGAAACCAAAAAACATGGCTCGCATATGGTACGAATGACACACTCGATAAGAGGGTCAAAGTACTGAATGCTAGTTTTGCAGAATTAAGGAAGGGTAAAAAAGGTCTTTTTCCATTTGCATTTAGTCTGTTTAAAACCCTATCAGCTGCCGCTTCATTAAAATTAATAGAGAAAAATCTTTTCCGCCCAGACAAATCCTTTTTCTTCTCAAGGTTTTCTCCTGCTTTTTTCCCCGTTTCTTTTGGGCAAAATGAGGATTTGATGGCCTTTCAGAGCTTTTCATTAAAAGACTTTCGGGCTGTTTTTTGCGAAAAATCCTTACAGGACCTAGAGGCTGAATCAGGTGTCTTGGTGGCTCATACCTACTTTGCCTATTTGGGATCCAATCATCCGGGAAGAATTTTTAAAGATGAATTAGGTCATATTCAAGAAGAAGTGAGCTCTTCTTTTGAACAGTTAGGTAATAGAATAAAAGAGGGCCGGATATGGAATCCTACTCTTTCTGAATTGGGCGACTTCCATAGAAAACTGATGGAGTCAAATTACACCTGGAAGAATGGACAATTGAATACCGAAAATTTCCCTGGCACTGTACGCTGGATAAAATAATCTAAATTGAAAATCCTCTATTTCTATCAATATTATGCAACTCCTAAGGGCTCTTGGGGAACGCGTGTTCATGAATTTGCCCAAGAGTGGGTTAAGAAAGGTCATGAGGTACAGGTGGTTACAAGTATTTACTCAAAGTCAGACCTGACAGCCACTAAATTTATTGAGCATCAGAATTTTGAGGGTGTGGATGTGACTGTGATCAATGTAAGAATCGATAATAAGCAGCCATTTTTAAAAAGGATCTTTACTTTTTTGACTTATGCAATTATGTCAATTTGGTATGCACTTACGGCGCCAGCAGATGTTGTGATTGCATCCTCAGGTCCGATCACTGTAGGACTGCCTGGATTGGTAGCCAGATATTTCAGAGGAAAAAAACTGATTTTTGAAGCTCGAGACCTGTGGCCTGAAGGGGCTATTGAATTGGGCTTGCTAAAAAACCCGATCGTGAAAAAACTGGCATACGCTCTTGAAGCTAGATGCTATAAAGCATCCTCTCTGGTAGTGGCATTGTCAATCGGGATGCGCGAAAATATTGAAAAGCGTTTTCCGGGAGTACGTGTCATAGATGTTACCAATGCCGCCAATATTCCTCTTTTTTCAAAAACTGCTCCATTCGAAAACCGCTCAATCCTTGAAGCAAAGAAGTATGCTATATACACAGGCAATATTGGCCCAGTCAATAATTCCTTATGGCTTTTGGAGGCCGCCAAGATCTTGCAGAAGAAGGGAAGAACAGATTTAAAGATTCTCATGGTAGGAGAAGGGCAGCAGCGGGAACATATAGAAAAAGAGATCTCCGAACATCAACTAGAGACCCTACTTTTATGGGGGTTGATGCCCAAAGAAAAGTTGGTTGGATTGATTCAAAATGCTATGGTCTCACTCGTTCCCCTGAGGGGCACCCCCGTCTTGGATACCTCTTCCCCAAACAAATTTTTTGAATCATTGGCTGCTGGTGTTCCAGTAATACAAAATACATCAGGCTGGATGAAAGATTTTCTGATAGAGCATGATCTTGGCTTTACACTGGACCCTAACGATCCGGTACAATTGGCCAATAAACTTATAGAACTGGATGCAAAGCAAGATCAGCTATCCGAAATGGGACAGAGAGCAATGACTTTAGCTGCAAAAGAATTTGATAAGGATTTCCTTGCTTCGAAGATGTTGGACGAAATCCAAAAGTCAATTCAATGAAAGTTTTGCTGACTGGCGGGAGTGGATTTTTGGGAGGGATTTTAACCGACACCCTTCAAAAAGATCATGAGTTGTTTTCTCTGGGGAGATCATCTTCTAATACGATTAGTTGTGATCTGAGCAAAGAAATTCCGGAAATTCCGGAAATAGATATGATCATTCATTCTGCTGGCAAAGCACATGTCATACCCAAGAGTGCTGAAGAGGAACAAGAGTTCTTTAGAGTCAACTCTACCGGAACTTCAAATTTGCTAAAAGGGATAAAAAAACTCCCCAAGCTTATGGTTTTGATCAGTACTGTCGCCGTGTATGGACTAGATGAAGGGGTAAATATCGATGAAAATCAAGCTCTGAATGGGACTACTCCCTATGCTAAAAGTAAAATTCAAGCAGAAGAAATATGGAAGTCTTGGGCTTTGTCCAACAATGTCGACTTTTTGATTTTACGCTTACCTTTGATTGCCGGTCCAAATCCACCCGGCAACCTCGGAGCTATGATCAAAGCAATAGAAAAGGGATATTATTTTAGAATGGGAGACGGACAGGCTAAAAAGTCTGTTGTTCTGGCAAGGGATATCGCAGAGCATCTTCCCAAGTGGATAGGACATAGTGGAGTTTATAATCTCACGGATGGTATTCATCCAAGCCTAAAGGATTTGGATAGTTATTTATCTCTCAAATATGGGAAGAAAGTACGTTCTATTTCAGAAGGTCTTCTTGGGTTCATTTCAAAAATAGGAGATGTTTTCAGTGTGTTCCCTTTTAATTCTTACCGTCACTCAAAATTAAAGTCCACCTTAACATTCTCGGATTTGAAAGCTCGGAGAGAGTTAGCTTGGAGTCCTAAGCCTGTAATTGGAAATTTCTAAAAAATGAGAATACTGTTTTTGGGTGAGACCTACCGGGCAGATGCTATTACCTGGATAAAAGGAATCGAAAAGGAGTCAGGTCTAAGCATCGAAACCAAGGAGCTTTTCAATAATCAGTCTAGGGCCAAGCGAATTTTGGAGGCTTTTAGATTTTTTTGGGGCTTGATTTTTTCTTCAGAAAGATATGATTTGGTCCTGGCGGAAAGATCAACTAGCTATGGTTTCTTTAGTTTGGCAGTGAAAGCCAAAGTAAGGGTGGTTGCTCAACAGGGGATCTCCGATATTTGGTCCACCAATGCTTTAGGAAGATGGGTTAAATCCATTCTTCAGAGAATTGTTTATCGAAATGTGGATTTAATCCATGCCTGGGGCTACGTTATGACCTATGCCATGCTTCAATCCGGAGCTCCCCCACATCGAATATTGGTTCGACCAAAGGGACTAGATCTGTCTCTTTTTACTTTTTCAAAAAAAACCATTAATGAACAGCGATTTACTTTAATTGTTACGAGAAGTCTTTTTCCCATTTACAACCATGATAAAATTCTAGAAGCTTTAGCTATTGTACATGATAAAGGCTTTGATTTTGAGTGTCTTATGATTGGTGATGGAGTGGAAAGTGAGCGTTTGATAGAAATGACTTCTCACTTGAATTTAGACAACAACATCAAATGGCTTGGTAGAATTGATAATGATGATCTGCCCGAATACCTAAGTCAGGCCGATATCTATCTCGCATTTCCAGACTCCGAAGGGGTGTCAGCCTCACTCTTTGAAGCGATGGCTTGTGGAGCATTTCCAATTGTGACTGATTTGCCTGCCAACCGGGCTTTTATTGCTCATGGTCAAAACGGCCTGCTTGCTGCCCAAGGAGATGTACAGGATTTAGTCAATAAGATCGAGCGATTTATGACTAATCCTTCAAAGTATAGGAAGGGCGTTGTTGCAAACCGAAAATATATTGATGAATACTGCAACAGAGATAAAAATATGAGACATTTTTTTGAAGTTTATTCCACGCTAGTAAAGGAAAAATCATCATGTGCGGGATAGCAGGTTTTTGGAATAAAAGTGGGCAGCCAGCCTCCTATCAACAGCTCAAGGAGATGACTGATGAATTGCAACACCGTGGACCAGATGCAGCAGGATATGAGGTGTTGGATGATGTGGCTTTAGGACACCGACGGCTTTCAATTTTGGATTTGAGCGATCATGCCAATCAACCTTTCAAGTCTTCTTGTGGACGCTTTCATCTAATTTTCAATGGGGAGATTTTTAATTTCAAGGAGTTTTATCCAGAGCTGAAGCATAAAGGATACACCTTTAATACCACGTCTGATACTGAAGTACTGCTTTATTTATTGATGGAATATGGGCTAGAAGTCTTGCCTAGATTAAATGGTTTTTTCGCATTTGCTTTTTGGGATCAGTCTCAGCGCAAGCTAGTCTTGGTGCAGGATAGATTTGGTGTAAAGCCTCTATTTTGGACAGAAAATGATGACTATTTGGCTTTTGCATCCGAACCAAAAGCGCTTTTCAAGCATGGACTTCAAAAAGAAATCGCTGACGAATTTTTGGATGAGCAGTTTTTCTATCGACATGTCAGTGGAGAGAACACCATTTTTAAGGGAGTGCGTCGCTTTCTTCCGGGGCATTATCAGGTATGGAAGAATGGAGTTGATCTTCAGTCTTACGCTGCTTGGTTCAATCTTGGAGAAGCAGCATTGGCACATCCCAAAATCGAAAATCCACTGGAATGGTACAAGGAAACCTTCCTTGATTCTGTCAAATTGCGGATGATTGCAGACGTTCCGGTAGGCACCATGCTGAGTGGAGGCTTGGACAGTAGTAGTATCTTGTATGCCCAATCGAAATTAGGCTTTTCTAACCTAAGTAGCTGGAATCTTCGATTCAAAGGCTTTGAGAAGGATGAATCAGACCTTGCAGAGTCCCTTAGCAAGGAACTGAATGCAGCCTATCACGGGTTTGATATCCTTGGTTCAAATTTGGTGAATCTACTCAATGAAAGCATTCTGATAAATGATGAGCCTTTAATGCATTACACTGATGGATTACTCTTGGGGCTCTCTAAGGAGGCAAAGAAAAATGTGACCGTTCTACTTACCGGAGAAGGAGCTGATGAAGTGCTTGGTGGATATGTAAGACAAAAGGTTATGGGAAAAAACTTTATGTATCAGCTTTTAAATTTCCTCAAATATGTTCCCAAAAATTGGGTGAAAAACCCACGATTAAAAAAGCTGGCTCATTATCTAGAATTTAGAAATCCAGATTTCCATATTCTCACCAATTCCAATGAATTGTTCCTGCATGATTTAAAACGATTGGGTTTAAATTCATTGAATATTTTACCTCAATATAGAATCCAGAAACTAGAGGAAGCCAAGAAGTATTTTCCAAAATCAAAGCTTCGGCAGCTTCTCTACTTGGATCAGCAAATTCATCTTGGGACTCTAAATGATAAAAATGACCGTACGACCATGGGAGCATCCATCGAATGTAGGGAGCCGTTTTTAGACTATCGCTTAGTCACAGGTGTCAATAGCCTCCCTGATGATTGTTTTTCAACCAGTGGAAAAGGCAAGTGGCTTTCTATGAATACTATCGGTAAAGAATTACCAGATTATATAAGAAATCACGAAAAAATAGGTTTGGCTATTCCGTGGAATAAATATTTTCTTGAAATTCCAGAACTCAGGGATCACTTAGAAAATATGCACAAAAGTCCCCTGTTTGAAATCGGACTCCTTAATTACCTTGATATTTCAAAAATTGTAGAAGATTTTAAAGTGAATCCAGTTCAAAACTATTCTTATGTAAGGTCTCTATTTTTCAATAGTTACTGGTACCAAGTTCAGTTCAACTCATAATGATACTCTCGTACTTATCCGTATTTCTATTTTTTCTGTTGATCGCCTTAGTCTATTACCGTTTAGCCTTAAGGTTTGATATAGTAGATCGTCCCAATTCCAGATCTTCTCATACTAAAGTGACCATACGTGGGGGAGGGATTCTTATTCCCGTAGCTGCGCTTTTGTGGTGGATGGCCTATGATTTTCAGAATACCTGGATGATTTTGGGCATGATGTGGATTGCTGCGATCAGCATGCTTGATGATATGTTTGATATCTCAAGGCTTCTTAGATTCGGGATACAGTTTTTAGCCTTATCCTTTGCTTTTTGGGATCTCAACCTTTTCTCCCAAATTGATTGGTACCTTCTTCCAGTTTTCTACTTCTTTGGTTTGGGGGTTATCAATGCCATCAATTTTATGGATGGTATCAATGGAATAACAGGATTGTACTCCTTGGTCTTTTTCGGTAGTCTCTTGGCTGTAAATGAATATTTACCAATTTTTCCTGAACAGCTATTGTCATATCAGATTTTAGCTCTTTTAGTCTTTTTCATTTTTAATTTGAGGAAAAGAGCCCTGATGTTTGCAGGTGATATCGGTAGCATTTCGCTTGCATATTTGATGATCTATCTGCTTACCAAATGGTACCTGGTAGATCATAATCCGATCATTGTTTTGTTCTTATTGGTATATGGAATTGATGTTTTCTTCACCATTTTCAGGAGATTGATCAAAGGAGAAAAAGTCACTGAACCGCATAGAACCCACCTGTACCAGTACTTGGTCAATCAGGTAAAAATCGATCATGTAATTATAGCACTTGTTTATGCTATACTGCAGTTGCTTATTAATTTTGGACTGTTTATTTATAATGGGGAGTACCCAAATCTCACTATTGCCTGGGCAATAATGATTGCACTCTCACTCATTTATCTTGCCCTGAAGAAAAGAATACGGGAAAAATATCACCTGAACTAATCATGACTATTTTAATTCATAACATTCCCAATTTTTATTCTTCCTACTATTTACTGAGCCTATCCAAACTCTTTGATTTGAAATTTCAATCAAACTCTGAATTCTCGAAATTTAACAACCGAGGATTTATCATTTTTTCTCTGGAAGGTAGACTGGTAGTCATCGATAACCATGACCCCGTAGGAGTGAATGATGAGCTTTATAAAAAATGCCATCTTTACTTTACTACCAATAAGTTGCTTGACAATCCAAGCTATCAACAGGAAAAGGTAAGACCTTTATTTCCTCATTATCCAGTCAATATCTTACCATTATATCTGAAGACTTTTCATTTTCATTTATTGACTAAATTAAAGCCCAAAGACTTTGCAAGAGAAGTCTATGTTCTGAGAAAAAGACCTGATTATAAAAACCTGGAGGATAATTATCACTTCCATCCTTATGTGTTTTTTTCAGGAAGTACCTGGAAAAAGGAGACTTGGGCCAATCAAATTAGAGCCGAATTTATTCGGGCATGCAAAAAGCATCCAAAGATTGAATTTGAAGGAGGTTTTATTCCCCGCTCAGATGGTAATAACTTTGGATATGACGAAGAGCTAAACACCAAGACCTACTCTCCAAAGCTTTTTTCAGAGCTTAGTGCCAAATCCCTCATATCATTAAACAATCCTGCTGTTTTGGGAGCGGTTAGTTGGCGATTGGCTGAATATTGGAACGCAAGTTCATTTGTTCTTTCCTTTCCTTTTGCCATCGATCTTCCTATTTACCCTGAGGAGGGAAAGGAAATCGCATACATACATTCTTCGGAGGAATTTGATTCTAAATTAGATGAGATAATCAACGATCCGGGCTACCACGAGAAAATATCTAGAGGGGGGAAGGCTTTTTTTGAAAAATATTGTTCTCCTGAGGCCCAAGCTGCCTATCTCAAAAAAGAAGTACTCGACTAATCAATCAAATCACAAAGAAAAAATGCCCGGAGAAACCCCGGGCATTTTTTATTGGCTTAGCCTGATTAAAACTTAACACTGACATAAAAGTCGGAATAAAAACAAAGCAAAAACATCCCCTAAAATGGGTATTTTTTGGCTATAAGAAGTTTTTAAATCAAGTGAATTATAGTTTAAGAGCCCTATTCACTCGAATTAGCCCTCAAATTTTAAATTGATCTTGAGCTAATATTTTTCCTTAAAGGCCCGAAAAATCAGGAACTCAAGCTTTGGTTTGACATTAATTCAACCATTCATCCGAATTTTACAATAATTGACAAAGTATCAATTGGATTTGGCTCGCCCTTTGTCCTAATCTTCACTGATTTTATTTAATTTGGCAGAATCTTTAGAACCCCTCAAAAAGCAAACAACTAAATTTAATTCAAAAATGAGAGAAAAGTTAATCACCTTGACTTTCAAGCGAGCACTCCTCATCGTGGGAGTTTCTATCATCGCCCTTGGGGCTTGTAAGTCCAAAAAGAAAGCTGTTCAACCTGAGCCAGAACCAGCACCTGTTGAACGTGTTGAAGAGACTCCGCCACCACCTCCACCAGCTCCATCCGCAGAAGAGGTAGCAGTCGAGAAACTTGAATCTGCTTTTAATAGCGTAGCAGGTTCTAGCAATCCATCTATGGCTAATCAATCTATCGAACAAACATTGGCCATGTTTTCTAACCAAGATACTCCAGTACTGATTGTCATTCATGAAGAAAATGGAATCAAAGATTATGATGAACCTACCACCATCAGAAAGTATCTCGAGTACCTGAAGGATACCAAAAAGAATCTGAACTTCATCAGCGATATCCGATTGGATGCCAATGGAAAAGTATCTGAACTTGAATTGAGAAGAAAATAATCACTGCTAGAACTCTAAAAAAATGAAAAATAATATCATCTTATTTCTAGGCTTGTTTTTAATCAGCACGGCGACAGTTTTTGCACAATCCGAGACTATCAGCCCTGCTAGAAAGCAAGCTATTGACTCACTTGCTCTAGAGAAAGTAAAGGATCTGAGTAAATACATCTCCATTATCGGAAGCAAGGAAACTCAGTTTTCTGAGGCTAACCGCGTAATGGACAGAGCTGAAGAGCTATTCGCACCGGGTGCTGAAATGGGCGTATCCAGTATCAATACCAGCGAAATCGCTTACTACAAAGTTAGAAGATATTTTGAGCGTCTGATGGCTCTCAATTATGACCGTGTAAATATCACTTGGTATGACATTCAGTACATCTCAGACCTTGAGCGTCAGCCTGATGGACGTTATGTAGGGGTAGTGACTATCTTCCAGCGATTCGAAGGTACATCTATCGAGACCGGAATGAACTACAAGGATACGACCAAGAAAGACATCACGATCTATGTAGAGAAAAAACAAACCCAAATCGCGGGTAGAACCATTGAATTTTGGGATGTCATGCTCGGCGATGTACGAGTGACTGAGACTTCCGCATGAGAATTACCCTGATTACCATTGCGATTTTTATCGCAAGCCTTTCGATTGTAGCCGCCCAGGGCATTGGCTCTGGGGGCACAATCAAAGATGACGGTCGATTTGCAGCCTCGACCAAACAACTCAACCAATTTTTCAGAAGATTCAACGCCGAAGAATCTCCCGACGGCAATATCCGCTTTTATACTGGAGACTCTCTTTTTCAAAATAAAGAGCTACGCCGCCAGTTTATTCAGCGACTCTTTGATAATGAAACCAGCGGGATCAGTGCTGATCTGAAAAACCAATTTATCAATCAAGTCCTTTCAGACAATTACCCTCAATACCTCAAATTCCACTTAGGGGACTGGTTTTCAGAGGTGAAAGCTCAGTTTATGTTTCAGGGAAAAAGGGAAACAGCAACCCTAATCCTGAAAATTCAACCCCAAGGTCTCGGTTACGAATGGGTAATTGATGCTGTGGATTTTGGGCCTTTCCGCAATCTCTTCGATAAGCCTGTCGGTGATGAGAAGGATTTTCTTCATCCACTTTCCCATGAATTGGGTTTTATGAATCTGCGCAGAGCTTTTCAAGATTCAGAGCTACCCGAAGCCTTTACCGAAAGCTCATTCTCGCCGGATTATTTGACGATTTTTCTTTATGAAATGAAAAAAGGAAACCTGAAATTTGAAACAGTGAGTAATGTTAAATTTCACTTTTTTCAAATAGATGGCTGGTATTTTGAAGTAGCACAGTTCAATAGACCCGGATTTAATACTGGCTGGTTGATTTCCAGTTTGGTCAAACTCAATACCGGGGACAAAGAAACATTGCAAAAGTATATTTATGGTTCGAATTAGATTTCTTCTACTTTTCTTTTTGATAATCACTTGCTTACCGATCTATGGGCAAGACATAGAAGGGTACAGTAAGGAGGAAATCACCGAGTTTTCCGGAAAAGTGGAGGATCAAATCCGCTTTTTGGAATATTTGCTCAATACCATTGGCTCCTCTGAGACCTCCACACGAGACAAGGATGTTATAATTCGGGAGAGCTACTTGAAAATATTTAGGGACGGAACTGTACAGGTAGAAGATGACTTGGTTCTTGACCGGAAAGTAGTTACCAACAAAGATGTTACCGCCTACCTGAAGGATATCGAGTTTTTTTTTCAGGATGTCAACTTCAAGTTTAAAGTAAGGGAAGTAAAGCCCGGTCAGAAAGAAAATGGAGAGGTGTTTTTCGTAGTCTCCATGGACAGAACCATTGAGGCGACCGCCAAAGACGGGAATAAAATTACAGATACAAAACCTCGGTTTGTAGAGGTAAATCTTGAAGAAAACTCCCAAGAGCTTAAAATCGCCAGCATTTACACTACCAAGCTGAGTCGTGATGAAGAACTTTTGGAGTGGTGGGAGATTTTGGACCCTCACTGGAAAGGCTATTTCCTGGATAGATTTACACTTTCCGCTACTGATTCGATCAGTCTAGACGAGTTGTATAAATTCGTTTCAGTAGACTCTTTGGATATCTCAGGTACTGATTCATTACTTGATTTGACTCCGCTTGAGGCGCTTCGCGAACTCAAGTTTATCGATCTTAGTGATACCCGAATCGTGGATTTGGGACCAATCTCCAATGTTACATTTTTGGAGTATTTGGATGTTTCTAATACTCCTGCATCAGATATTCAATTCATCAAATATTCCGAGCGTCTGAAGCAACTTGATATTTCTGAAACCCAAATAGCGGAAATTGACCCCTTGCTCAACCTGAAATCACTTGAAAGACTGAAGATGGTTCGCACGCCTGTGCTGAGTTTTCAAGTGCTGAATGAATTTCAAAACCTTCAATACTTGGACCTGACCGAAAGTGGGTTTAACAATTCAGAAAATATTAAAGATCTGAAGCGTCTGAAGGAGCTCAATTTGAGTAAGAATTACCTGATCAATTTTTCTAGCCTAAGTGAATTGGACTCTTTGAAGAATATTGATCTTTCGGAGACAAATATTATTGATTTGAGCCCCCTAAGAGGTCTCGATTTGCTGGAAACAATCAATATCACCAATACGGAAGTCGCAGATATTTCCGGCTTGAATGCCAAGTCCAATCTCCGTAAAGTTCTCGCAGATGAGACCAAACTCTCGGTCATCGCAGCAGATAATTTTATTAGGGCAAATCCAAACGTTCTCTTGATTCACCATGTTCGGGATCTCGAAAGTTGGTGGACAGCTCTTTCGGAGCCTTGGAAAAATGTGCTTCGAAAAGCTAATCCTCAAATCCGGGGAGAAAACCCTGATGTAGAACTTCTAACTTCCACCATTGGTCTAGAATCCTTGGACCTTGCTGGGATGGAAGTGAAAACACTGAATCCTATCACTCGTTTCGTGAAGCTTCGAAAAATTGATTTCTCAGACAATCCCATATCGGACTTGTTGCCGCTGTCTGAAGTCAAGACGCTCAAGGAAGTGAAAGCCGAAAATACAGGTGTACAAGATTTGGCTCCTTTGACAAATTTGGACTCCTTGGTACGGCTGAATTTTTCGGGAAGTCCTATTGAAAGTATTCTACCAATTCAAAGCCTTGGAAATCTTAGCTACCTGAATGTGAATCAGGCTAACTTCTTGGAGGAGGAAGTCCCACAATTGCTTCAGATTAAACCTAATTTGACCTTGGTTTACAGAAGTGAGGAATTGGCAAATTGGTGGGAAACCCTGCCTGAGACTTGGAGTGAACAGCTCAGAAGGCAATTCAGCCTTCCGGAAAACCCAAGTACAGAACAACTTCATAACCTGACAGCATTGCCTGCCTTAAGTTTTGAGCGAGTTTCCTTTAGCAACCTATTTCCTTTGAAGGCATTTGTGAATTTGAGTGAGCTTTCCATTTTTGACGCTCCACTTACAGATATCAGTCCTATTGCTGAGCTGAAATTGATGACAAAGCTTCGGCTTTCTCAAGTGCCTGTTACAGATTTCACCCCTGTTTCCTCACTGTTTCAGTTGACAAATTTGGACATCTCCAATACAGGTATCGAGGATCTGACATCTCTATCGAATCTTTCTGAACTTAGAGTATTGAATCTATCCGGGACTAACTTGAGAGTGCTTAAAGGTTTGGAATCATTACTTCGTTTGGAAGAACTCGATGTAGCAAGTACCAATCTTCGTTCACTGCGTCCAATTGAAGATTTGCCAAACCTTATCAAATTATCCTGCTTCAATACCAGACTAAGTAGTCGAACAGTGGATCGATTTAGAGAGTCAAATCCAAATTGTGAGGTTAGATACTACTAAAAAAACAAACCCCTTCGCGAGAAGGGGTTTGTTTTTGTCTCTGATTTAATGAGAGTTAAGGGGTAAAAAAGTGTTGAAAAAAATCCCTTATAATTTTCTATAAACAATGATGAGAAAAGCTGCTTAATCACCCTGATTCAAAGGTAAAAATCAAAACCGGAAAAAAAATACCATAAAGTGGGTAATTTTTGGAATGAGAGAAGGGTAGTTTTCCACAAAATTGTATAAAACAAAGTTTATATATAATAAATGTTATTTTTTTTTTAATCTTAATTGGGTTGGGGATCAATAGTTCCGAGAACCAAGTACCAAGCCTGCCCACCGAAGGTAGGAATCCTGAACCCCGAACCTTTAACGCTTAACGTTTAACACTTAACAATTAACGCTCTACTTTTCGACAATTCATCAGTTCCTCAAATTGAAAATTAAGGTCTAAGCCAATTCCTAATCACTCATTCAACATTCTTAATTAATTTCCCCCTCCCAAAAACTCAAATAGATTTCCTAGGCCCAAGCAGGAATAGCCATATTTCTTTATTTTTGATCTTCCCATGGCAAATCAAGATTCCGGTAATTTTCCAGTTAATATTTCGGTGGTGGTCCCTGTTTATAGAGGAGGGAATACCTTGGAAGAATTGATTCAAAGGATTTTGGCGCCTTTAAATGCCGAAAATCTCAAATCAGAAATCATTCTTGTGGAAGATGGCTGCCCTGAGGGATCTTGGGAAGTGATCGAGATGCTTTCAGGAAAATACACGGAAGTTTTAGGGATCAAGCTATCTCGTAATTTTGGTCAGCATTATGCCATCACAGCAGGCTTGGACCATGCCAAAGGGGAGTGGGTTGTAGTGATGGACTGTGACTTACAGGATAGACCTGAGGAAATTCCAAAGCTTTACCATGAGGCACAAAAAGGATATGATGTGGTCTTGGCTAAAAGGATAAACCGTAAAGATGGAATCTCGAATGTCTGGACCTCCAGAATATTTTTCTATTTCTTATCCTATCTTTCTGGTAAAACATTTGATCCAGCCATTGGCAATTTCGGAATATATCATTTCAAAGTAGCAGAATCATTTCGCAGAATGCGAGAGCCTGTGCGAGTATTCTCTGTCATGATAAGCTGGATGGGTTTCAAATCATCTACCATTGAAGTGGAGCATCAGCATAGGCTTGTAGGCAAAAGCAATTACTCTTTCCGAAAAAGGGCTAACCTAGCTTTAGATATCATTTTAGCCTATTCTGATAAACCTATTCGATTGATGGTTAAAGTAGGCCTACTGGTATCTATGCTAAGCTTTCTTTTTTCCTGTATAACATTGATTCGGTATTTCATGGGATCGATTACAGTCTCAGGTTATACCAGTTTAATCCTATCTATTTCATTTTTCTCTGGCATTTTGATGATGATGATAGGTGTCGTAGGATTGTACGTTGGGAAGATCTTTGAAGGAGTAAAAGGAAGACCCCTGTATTTAATTGACCGAATGACTCATGGAGAATATACAGGCGAATCAAATTGAATTAGGTCAGGGAGTTTTTATTCATCCTACCGCAATTATTAGAGGTTTAGATGGCCCTGCAGATCGTATTCGAATAGGGGATCAGGTTTACATTGGGGCTGGAGTTCAAATTATTTGCAATGATTTTCAAATTGGGGATTATGGCAAAATCCATCATCAGGTGACTATTCATGGCTATCAATCCTGCTCAATCGGTCACAATGCCTGGATAGGTCAGTTTTCCATTATTGACTGCATAGGTGGAGCGACCATCGGCGATAATTGTGGTATTGGGGCTCATTCTCAATTATGGTCTCATATCAAGTTTGGTGACACGCTTGAAGGTTGCCAGTTCAATTCTCAAAAAGCCTTGAATATTGGGAAGGATGTATGGTTTGTCGGGCATTGCATTGTCGGGCCTATTGAAGCTGCCGATAAGTCAATGGCCTTAGCAGGTTCAGTTATTACCCATGATATGGAGTATAATCAAATCTATGCCGGTAGCCCTGCCAAATCAATTTCTTCCAAACTCGGAAATCAATTTGTAGAGGTAAGTACCAAAGAGAAAATGGAAAAAATGAGGCAGTACTTATCCGAGTCAGGAGTTGACCAAGAAAAGATTATCCTGATAGAGCACGAGGATGAGATAAATTGGGAATCTTCAGATAAAAGCTACTTCGTGATCTCAAAAAGAAAATATACCAAGAGACAAAGTATGGATGAGGTGAATTTTATGAAGTACCTACTTCCTGAAAAAGCGAAATTCACTCCTTATTAAACCAATATTTATTTCAAAATAAGATTACCCGATTTTCTACCAGTTTGAAAAAATACCCAGTAAATAAGCCTTTAGGTTTAGATTACAGATGCTTCGATCTTCATTGTTCCGGCTTCCAGCCAGATTGACAAGGAAAATTAGGGTAAGGGGAAGATTCTGTAAATTCATATTTCATTAATTCAATAACCGGGAACGAATGATCCCTTTCAATAAACCTTACTTGACCGGTGCCGAGCATGATTACCTTTCAAAGGCAGTAGCCTTGGGTAAACTCTCAGGGAACGGCCACTTCACGCAGCTTTGTCAGTCTTTTTTTGAAGAGCAGTACGGTTTTGGAAAATGCTTTCTCACGACTTCCTGTACGGATGCTTTGGAAATGGCTGCTTTACTCCTTGATATTCAGCCAGGTGATGAAGTGATAGTACCCTCTTTCACCTTTGTTTCCACAGCTAATGCCTTTGCACTTCGAGGGGCAAAAATCCGTTTTGTGGATAGCAAAGCCGATTTTCCTGAGATGGATGAAGCTAAAGTAGAAGAGCTGATCAGTGAAAAGACAAAAGCAATTGTAGCCGTTCATTATGCAGGAGTTGCATGCGAGATGGATGCCTTGCAACACTTGGCAGACAAATACAATCTGACATTGATTGAAGACGCTGCGCAGGCAGTGGGCTCATTTTATAAAGGAAAGGCTTTGGGAAGCTTTGGTAAATTGGCGGCCTTTAGCTTTCATGAAACTAAAAATGTCCATTGTGGGGAAGGAGGGATGCTTATGGTCAATGATCCTCAACTCATAAAGCGTGCAGAAGTGATTTGGGAGAAGGGTACAGACCGAGCAGCTTTATTTCGCGGTGAAATCGATAAATACGGTTGGAAGGATTTGGGCAGTAGCTTCTTGCTTTCCGAATTGCAGGCTGCATTTCTTTTTGCCCAATTAGAAAACTTGGCTGGGATTCAATCCAGAAGAAAAGCCATTTGGGAGGATTATTCTAATTGGTTTTCAGGGAAAAAAGATCGAATTCGGGTTTTGCCATTAGCTTATCTAAAGACTTTAGAAGAGGAATTTAAGGCTATGGGAAAAGTAGCTATTCAAACCCAACCTGGCAATTATCATCTTTTCTATCTGCTTTTTGAAAATGCAAAACTCCGTAAGGAATACATTCAGCGATTAAGGGAAAAAGGAATCATGGCCGTATTTCATTATCAAAGCCTGCACAAAAGTGAGTATATCAAAAATCATCAACTCGAAGAATTTGATCGTTCTTTACCAAATTCAGATCACTTTTCTAACTGCCTGCTCCGATTACCCCTCTTTTTTGAATTACCCGAGCTACTTTCAAAAAATCAAGTCTTTAGTACCAGAGTAGAATAGCAAGAAAGAAGCTTGCCTACCGAGGGTAGGAACCAAGAACTGAGAAAAAGAACTTAGAACTCATAACCTCAAACACTTAACGCTTAACTTATAACCCTTAACACTTAACGCCCTAATTTTCGACGATTCCTCAATTCGACAGAAGTCCAAACCCCGAACCCCGAACATTTAACATTTAACCCTTAACTTTCACTTCAACAATTCCCCGATTCATCAATTCGACAAAGAAGTCCAAATGCCCAAATTCCTGGTCATAGCTACAATTATATGTATCGCCATGGTTATCCTGGGGATCAATCGCGGTTTTGATGTTTCAGATGAGGGTTTGTATGTTTTGCTAGCACATCCTCTTCAGGAAAATCAAGGAGGGATTTTTAATTACGATCTGTTTTTTAAGCTTTTCCACCAAATCACCGGGATTCACTTTGGAATAGTAGGTTTGAGGCTTCTCCGACTTTTAATTTATGGCTTAGGAGCATTGGCATTGGCTGTTTTTTACAGAAATCTGAAGTTTGAAAAGCAACTTTCCCTTGAAGTTTATTTAATTTCTCTTTTAGGATTAATGGCCGGATATGGTTTCCTTCCAGCAAGTTTATCCTATAATCATCTTTCGGTTGTACTAGCTGCCGGCTGTTTGGCATTGCTTTCGACTAGAGCACCAAAATTGACTCAAAATCTAAGCTTGGGTCTCCTTCTTGGGATCTTGGTCTATGTAAAAGTGACAACAGCATTGCTATTGGGACTACTAACGCTTGGCTTGATGCTTTATGAAAAAAGGCTCAATTGGAAGGTGCTCATTGCTTTGCTCATTCCCTGTATTCTTTTGGAGGGGATATTTTATTTGACTTTTAGCGAAAATGCCATTATTCGACTAAGCGATGGACTATCCATACAAACCGGGCGGGAAGATTACCATTGGTGGACCTTAGTCAAGCATACCGGAGTGGGAGCTTTTTGGTCTTTGCTGCTCTTTGTGATTTCTTTTTTATCCTTTCGCTTAATCAAAAAGAAATTTTTTCAGGCCTTACTTATTATCTCAGCATTTCACCTGACTTTTTTCATCACGCATATTACTGATGAATGGAACCACTTTTTCCTACTCTTGGGAGTGGTAGTATGGTCTTGGTTTTTTGCAAAATCCGATTTTTCCCGATTTTCAGCTAAGGAAAAAATCTGGATTCTTTTCCTCCTGGTTTTACCTTTTGTTCTTCATTTTGGCAGTAATGTATACTGGCTGAGAATAGGGATTCATTACTTGGTTTTTTGGATCGTGGCATGGTTGATTCTTGAAGAGAAAGCGCGATTAAAATCACTTAAATTGGTAAGTATTGGCATCTCTTTTTCAGCCTTGCTTTTGGTATTCAATGGGCTTTGGTGGCATTCTTTTGAACAGAATGAGCTTTGGAAGAATACCGAGAAATGGGAGTATTTACCTGGAAAATCTATATTGCTTACTCCCAAGCAGGTCAATGGTTTGGATAAATTAGTTCCTTTATTTGATCAGCAAAAAGAAATCCTGGCGGTCTATAGGATTTCAGGGGTACCTTATTTACTTGGAAAGGTCCTCCCCAAAAATCCAGGGTATTGGGATCGAGAACAATTGAAAGGCTTTTTTCCTAATGGCTATTCCAAAGATGTCTTATTTTACCAAGTTGATTCTTTGCCAGAAGGATTTACGGAATCTCCCATTTTAGTCACTGAATACCTATGAGTTTATCTCAAGCAATTGATAAATCTTTTCTTTTTTGGGCTTTAGGCCTTTTTCTTGGCTTGGGGATTATCTGGTTTCTGCCTTGGCGATTCCAGACCAATGACGATGTAATGATGATGTGGCTGGTTTCTGGAGCTTATACGGGTGAGTCCGAACCTTATGCAGTATTTATTCATCCTTGGCTCAGTTGGTCTTTTTCGAAGATATACGGCCTTATTCCTGAGACCAACTGGTATGGCCTGACTTGGTTTTCAGTCAACTTCCTTTCCGCTTTTCTCCTTCTTAAAAAAGTTTGGATTTCTGCTTTTCCAAAAATCCAGAAGCACTTTTGGAGTCTTGTTATTTGGCTGATTTCTTTCCATTTTGCCTTCTTTCCACAATTCACCTTGATCGCTGGTTTAGCGGCGCTCGCTGGATTATTGAAAGTATTTGATACTAAATCAAAAGGCTTCAATACCCTAGGATATGTGGTCTTGTTTATGTCATTCTCTATTCGGTTTGAAGCAGCTGTTTTGGTAGGTCTAGGATGGACTTGGTTCATTTTGGTGTTCCAAAGACAAAAGGTTCTTAGTCTTTTTAAGCCATTGATTTTTACCTTTTCTGTAGCCGCATTCCTTTTTGTGGGGAAATGGGGATATGAAAAGCTCTGTGTGGATCAAGAGTATTTAGACTTTAATAAGGCAAGGTCTGGAGTACACGATCATCCCGTTTTTTTTCATGAAATGCAGGACGACTTGATTCCCCAAGATTCAGACTGGTTTTATTTTGGTAGATGGATTTATGAAGAGCTTCCAATTTCCACAGGCGACCTAATTGAAAAAGAAAGACAGCTAAACCAAAAATTATATTCGGGGAAAGCAATTATTGATGGGTTTAGAAGGATTTTTCAGATCCAATCCATGGAGCTTTTCAAATCTTTGCTGATAGTATTACTCTTAACTAGTTTTCTTATTTCGAAATTAACTCTGCAAAGGAAGGTTATTTTTATAGCTGTTTGGATTTCTTTTTTTTTGGTTTTCAACCATTTTAATATGCTTTATGGGAGAGTGAATATCCTTTTCTTTTTAATTCTAATTTTCCCTTGCTTTGATGCTGAGAGACTAAATATTTCAAACCTATTGTTGAAAATTTCCTTAGCAGCTTTAGTCGGGTTGTTTTCCTTGCATATTTTAAATTTTCATAACGAGATGAAACGGCGAGAAAAAATAAATGAAAACCTAACTAAGATTTTTAAAGAACAGCAAATAACTAGCCCTATTTATTTTGAAGACATAATGGAATATCATTTCACAGATCATTACAGTCAAAATAGACCAGTTCCTTTTATTAGTTCTGTTTGGATTTCACGAAGTTCTATGCAAGAAAAAGCTTATGAATTAAGGGGTTTTGCGAGACAAAGTGAACTGAAAGAGTTTTACCTCTTGTCTTTTCAGTCACCTGAACCTTTGATTTTTCCAGACTATATGAATCGTATTTCTCCGGGCTTCCAACTCCGATCTAAACAGGTAAGCGCAAACCTTATTTTACTTCACTACAAACAATGATAGTATTATCAAGAAGGGGGATAAAGAGATTAAATCCTCGAATATATATCCCATAACCCAAAACCTTCCCCCCAATTCCCTATTCATAATTCTCGGAACCCCAACTCTCAATTCCAAAAGATAGCTTCGTCGCTTCCTGCGAATCGTAGAAGATCAATATCCGCTTAGCTCCTCGCTATGACGTACCCAACCTCCATACTCCCTAACTACCATACTTCCCAACTTCACATCATCGGTCATCCGACATCGGACCAACTTTCCAGCTTTAAACACCCTATCCCTCCTAATTCCTCATTCATCCTTCTCAACTCTGGGAACCCCGAACTGTCACATCGAGCGGAGTCGAGATGCCAAAACGTACAACGTTCAAGGTTCTAGGTTCAGCGTTCTACGTTCACATAACTCTGGAAAACGGCTTAACGCTTAACATTTAACCCTTAACTTCTCAGTTCGTCAATTCATCGATTCATCAATTCGACAATCAACCCAAACCCAAAACCTTCCCCCCAATTCCTAATTCCTAATTCCTCATTCATAATTCTCGGAACCCCAACTCCAAAAAACATTTGCCAAAAACCCTAAAACCACTTAATTTAACCGAGTAAAAATTTTACTCAACATTCTTCATTCTCAATTTTTCATTCCTCATTAATCCGTGCTCGACTCCCTCGTCACATCCAAGACCCGAATCAAACTTCTGTTGAAGTTTTTTTCTCATGCCAATTCAGGTTATCTGCGCTCCCTTGCCAAGGAATTTGATGAATCCACCAATTCCGTGCGGGTAGAGCTCAATCGCCTGGCAGATGCAGGACTCTTGGTGGCTGAAGATGAAGGCAAGACCAAAATGTACAAAGCCAATGAAGGGCATCCCTTCTTTCAGGAAATCAAAAATATGGTATCCAAATTCCTGGGTTTGGATGACTTGATGGAGCGAATCGTCAAGCGAATGGGGGAGGTGGAAAAGGCCTACATCATTGGGGATTATGCACAGGGAATTGACTCGGGGACGGTTCAGATGATACTCATAGGAAAGAATTTGGATCGAGACTACCTGGATTTCATCCGGGAAAAAACCTACGAAAAAGTCAGCCGAAAAGTAGAAGTAGAAATTCTCGAGTCTGACCCAGGAGATATTCAAGGCATCTTAATCTTCGGAAAATAACACCTAAAATTTCACCTACCTAAACTGGAATTGAACCGAAATTTCCAATTGGGATATTTCTCAATCTCAGTTCTTCAAACCCTTACTATTAAGGCATAATCCTTAATTTTGCGACAAATTAACATTCATGAATATCAGGGAAGTTTTCAGAAAAGGGTATCCTCAGAATTTAAAGGATAGATTACTTTTTAGTTTAGAAAAAGCTAGAGATTTCCCTAAAATCCATAGGATTTTCGAGAGAATGGTGGGCTATCCCTTGGATTTGAAAAATCCAATCACGCATAATCAGCGAATATTTTTTAAGAAAATATATGATAGGAATCCTCTCCTAGTTATTACCTCAGATAAGGTGAAGGTGAGAGATTATATCAAAGAAAAGTTGGGAAAAGAGGCTGCCGAAGAACTCCTGATTCCTTCCTACTTTGTGTCCAAAACCGGGGATGATATACCCATGGAATCTTGGAATCATGATTTTTTTATGAAAGCCAATCATGCTTCGGGTTTTAATAAATATGTGTCTACTACTGATGATCCAAAGGAAATCAAGGACTTGGCCAAATCATGGTTGGAGCAAAGCTATGGGCAACATTACCTGGAATGGGCTTACAGAGATATTCCCCGCAGGGTCATTTGTGAGCAGGTATTGGTTGATGAAAGAGGTAAAATCCCCATGGATATCAAATTTTACTGTTTCCATGGAAAAGTGAAAATGGTAATGTTTGTGGATGACCGATTTGAGGATCAACGCCGATCGTATACAGATGAAAATCTAAAGGAAATTCCTGATCCACAAACCCTGGGATACGAGAAACTGAAGGAGATTCCCCAACTCGAGACCTTCGATAAAATGAAGTCTATTAGTGAGAAGCTATCCGAGGACTTTACTTATTGCCGAGTAGATCTATATTCCATAGGTCAAAAAATATATTTCGGAGAAATCACGCATTATACCGGAGCTGGCTTGGAAAAGTTTGATCAGTATGAGACAGATTTAACTTTTGGTGAGTTTTGGAAACCTGAAAACAAGGATTTGAATTTTTTCGAGCTTTATGAAAAAATAAAAATTTCCCCCAATTCCTCATTCCTAATTCCTCATTCCTAATTCTCGAAACCCCAAACATCCAAACTCCCAACCCCCCATACTTCCTAACTCCCATACTTCCTAAGTCCCAATTCCTCATTCAACATTCTCAACTCTATGAACCCCGAACTGCCACATCGAGCGGAGTCGAGATGCCAAAACGTACAACGTTCAAAATTCTATGTTCAGCGTTCTACGTTCACATAAATCTGGAAAACGGCTTAACGCTTAACATTTAACTTCTCAGTTCGTCAATTCATCGATTCATCAATTCGACAATCAACCCAAAACACAAAGCCTTCCCCCAATTCCTAATTCCTAATTCCTCATTCTCGAAACCTCCCAACTCCCTTACTCCCATACTTCCCAACTCCCCATCATCGGTCATCCGTCATCCGACATCGGACCAACTTTCCAGCTTTAAACACCCTCCCCCCCAATTCCCAATTCCTAATTCTCAACTCCATGAACCCCGAACTGTCACATCGAGCGGAGTCGAGATGCCAAAACGTACAACCTTCAAGGTTCTATGTTCAGCTTTCTACGTTCACATAAATCTAGAAAACGGCTTAACGCTTAACATTTAACCCTTAACTTCTGACTATGCCTGAAAATGGTTGTCACCATTCTGTCAATCATCAAGTTAAACTATCTGTTTTGAATATATTCTTTTTCTTTGGTTGCTCTGGCATTCTAGGTTTCAATTTCAATGTATAACCGGTTAAGTTCTTTTCTTTTTGCAGCATTGTTCTGAACTGTACAGGTGAGATTTTCCCTAATGCTTCTTTCCTTCTATTGGTGTTGTGATCCTTGACGGCTTTGCTTTGACATGCTTTCAATTCGTTGAGCGTCCTGGGCTTCCAACTGTTCAGGTAACCATTATTGACCAGATCATTCGTCTTTTCTGCATAGGGGTTTTCATAAGAGTACATGCACATGCTCTGCTCGATTTTATTCTTCGCACAAAGCGATTTATAGATCTCACTCTCATACTGTTTCCCCCCATCACTGTGGTGGATTAATCCTTTTAGGCTTTTACCTCGCTTTGATTTACTGATAGCCTGCTCCAGTACTTCTGCATAATTCTCGGCAATGTTTGAATCATAAGCTCCGAATCCAACGATTTCCTGGCTGTAAACATCAGTGATGTAAATCGTATAAAGCTTGCTGTCACCATAGAGATAATGGGCCATATCCGCTTGCCAGACCTGATTGATGCCGTTGACATCTTTATGCTCCAACAGGTTTGAAAACGCTCTGGTCCCCGACTGAGTGGCTCTGCCGTACCGCTTGGGATACTTGACCCTAAAACCCAGATCCATGAACAACTCAATACTTTTATCCCTGCCTATGGGCAACTGATTCCCAAAATCACCATACATGCTCCTACAGCCCAAGGTGGGACAACGCTTACGCGAGGTAACCAACTTATCGATCACAAAAGCGATCAACTGATCATCCAGCTCAGGCTTTTTTTCCCGCTTCTTATAATACGCCTGACGGGTAAAGCCTAGAATCTCACAGGCCGATTCGACAGTGAATGTATAGCTATGCCTCATTTCACCGGTGAGTTGGACGCTTGATCGCCAAAAGTTTTTTTTAGATCCGTTTTGTACTCCTCCGAGGCCAGATCAACAATTACACGAAACAGATCCGCTTCAAGGGACTTCCTGCCTAATGCCGCTTCCAGCTCCTTGATCCGCTTTTTAAGCTCCTGGGTACTCTTTTCTTGACTATCTTTTTCCATAACCATTCGTGTTCCCTTCTTCAAGGTAGTGGAATATCGATAAAGCCAGCTATAAACCGACGTCTTGGATACTTCATATTCACGACATATTTGCGAAATACTGAACTCTTTCCGCTCTATTTGACCAACAATTTGCTTGCGAAGCTCTTCACTGAAAGAACGACTCCGCCTAAATTTTTCACTGCTTTTCATCTTTTATTCGGTTTGCGATAACCAATAAAATGTGACAACTTTATTTAGGCATTATCA